>VFQQ010000251.1_pt1 | contig 127743 bp, 93 predicted proteins | sample 3512341 | NCBI WGS metagenome assembly VFQQ01 (sample SAMN10412373, study PRJNA504923) | tailings metagenome | isolation source: Relicate 2 Philex TSF1 revegetated site | place: Philippines: Tuba, Benguet | collected 2017-08-29 | reverse complement strand
AGGCGAACGGGTTCTTCTTCATGATCTCGGTCTCCTGGTAGGCGCCGAGGAAGGAACCGGAATCGTCGCGCGACATGCCGAGGGTGGTCTGCGTGAGGTCGTTCGTGCCGAAGCTGAAGAACTCGGCGGTCTGGGCGATCTCGTCGGCGGTGAGGGCGCCGCGCGGAACCTCGATCATCGTGCCGACGGAGTAGGAGATCTTCACCTTCTTCTCGGCCTGGACGGCCTTGGCGACGGCGTGGACGATGGCGACCTGTTCATCGAGCTCCTTCTTGAAGCCGACGAGCGGGATCATGATCTCGGGCTTGGCCTTGATCCTGGCCTTCGCGCATTCGGCGGCGGCCTCGAAGACGGCGCGGGCCTGCATGCGGGTGATCTCCGGATACTTGATGCCGAGGCGGCAGCCGCGGAAACCGAGCATCGGGTTGAACTCGTGCAGCTCGTGCACGCGGGCCATGATCTTTTCGACCGGAATGCCGAGCTTCCGCGCGAGGTCCATCTGCTGCTCCTTGGTGTGGGGCAGGAACTCGTGCAGCGGCGGATCGAGGAAGCGGATCGTGGCGGGGAAGCCCTTGAGCGCCTTGAAGATTCCGAGGAAGTCTGCGCGCTGGTAGGGGAGGAGCTTGGCGAGGGCGGCCTCGCGGTCGGCGAGGTTGTCGGCGAGGATCATCTCGCGCATGGCGTCGATGCGGTCGCCCTCGAAGAACATGTGTTCGGTGCGGGTCAGACCGATGCCCACGGCACCGAAGGCGATCGCATTGGCGGTCTGCTCGGGCGTGTCGGCGTTGGTGCGGACGGAGAGCTTGGTGGCCTGGGCGCACCACTTCATGAGCTGCTGGTAGCTCTTGAACTTCTCCGTGGCCTGGGCGGCCTTGTCGCCGTTGAGCAGGCCGGCGATGATCTCGGACGGGGCGGTCTTGATCTGGCCGGCGTACACCGTGCCGGAGGTGCCGTCGATGGAGAGGAAGTCGCCTTCGGCGTAGGTCTGACCGCCGACGGACACAGTCTTCTTGTCGTAGTCGATGGCGAGGGCGGCGGCGCCGCACACGCAGACCTTGCCCATCTGGCGCGCCACGAGGGCGGCGTGGGAGGAGACACCGCCGCGGGCGGTGAGGATACCCTCGGCGGCGATCATGCCGCGGAGATCTTCCGGGGAGGTCTCGACGCGGACGAGGAGGACCTTCTCGCCCTTCTCGGCGGCCTGCACGGCGCGGTCGGCGTTGAGGTAGATCTTGCCGGTGGCGGCGCCGGGGCCGGCGGGAAGGCCGGTGGCGATGACGGCGGCCTTCTTGACCTCGGCGAGGTCGAAGATCGGGGCGAGCAGCTGTTCGAGCTGGTCGGCCGGGTTGCGCATGATGGCCGTCTTCCAGTCGATGAGCTTCTCCTTCACCATATCGATGGAGAACTTGAGCGCGGCGGCGGCGGTGCGCTTGCCGTTGCGCGTCTGGAGCATGAACAGCTTGCCTTCCTGGATGGTGAACTCGATGTCCTGGACGTCCTTGAAGTGCTTCTCGAGGATCTTACGGACCTTGAGCAGCTCGGCGTAGGACTTCGGCATGACGTCCTTGAGCTTGATGACGGGCTCGGGCGTGCGGACGCCGGCGACGACGTCCTCGCCCTGCGCGTTCACGAGGAATTCGCCGTAGAACTCGTTGGTGCCGTTGGCCGGGTTGCGGGTGAAGGCGACGCCGGAGCCGGAGGTCTCACCGGTGTTGCCGAAGACCATGGCCTGCACGTTGACGGCGGTGCCCCACTCGGAGGGAATGTTGTACTTGCGGCGATACACGATCGCGCGGTCGTTCATCCAGGAGCCGAAGACGGCGCCGGCGGCGCCGCGGAGCTGGTCCCAGGGATCGTTCGGGAAGACCTTGCCGGTGCGCTCCTTCACGAGGGCCTTGAAGCGCTTGACGAGCTCCTTGTTGTCCTCGGCGGTGAGCTTGGAGTCCTCGATGTCGGCGTGGTAGCGCTCGTGCTTGAAGGATTCGATGACGGTCTCGAACGGCTCATGGTCTTCGCCCTCGCGCTTCTGGACGCCGAGCACGACGTCGCCGTACATCTGGATGAAGCGGCGGTAGCAGTCCCAGGCGAAGCGCGGGTTGTTCGTGGTGTTCTCGAGGGCGACGACGCTCTGGTCGTTGAGGCCGAGGTTGAGAATGGTGTCCATCATGCCCGGCATGGAGTCGCGGGCGCCGGAGCGGACGGCGACGAGCAGCGGCATGCCGGAGGTGGCGCCGAACTTCGTGCCCATGATCTTCTCCATGTTGGCGACGCCGGCTTCCATCTGGGCCTGGAGCGAGGCCGGGTAGGTCTTCTTGTTTGCGTAGTAGTAAGTGCAGACCTCGGTGGTGATGGTGAAGCCGGGGGGCACGGGCAGGCCGATGCGGGTCATCTCGGCGAGGTTGGCGCCCTTGCCGCCGAGGAGGTTCTTCATGCCGCCGTTGCCGTCGGCTTTGCCGGCACCCCACGTGTAGACGTACTTGGTGCCCTTGGCGGAGGCGGACTTCTTGGAAGGCGAGGCCTTCACGGACTTGCCCGACTTGGCGGGCTGCTTGGCTTTGGATTTAACGGCCATGTTTTAGGATGTGGATGGGTTGAAAAACGAACGCGTTGCCGAACGGCACAAAGGCAGGAGCCAATAGGGCGCGGCCGGGTGCTGTCAACGGCGGAGCACGCCGAGGGCGGCGCCATGCCGCCCCTACGCCGCAAATTTCGCCGGCAAAGACGCAACGTTTCGCAAGGATTGCGTAGGAGCGGCTTTACGCCGCGATGGACACCGTCCGCCAGCCTTCGCGGCGTAAAGCCGCTCCTGCCTCCATACCTTTCGTCTGGTGAAACAGGCGGGCTACCACCGCGTGGCCATGAATTTCCAGCCGGGGGAGACCTTTTGCATTTCGATCTCGTCGTTGCGCTCGGTGAGGCCGCAGCGCGTGAAGTTCTCGTGGAGGCGGGCGAGGGCGGCGCGGTCGATTTCGACGCCGAGGCCGGGGCCCTTGGGCAGGGGCAGCGAGCCGTCCTCGAAGCGAAGGCGGCCGCCCTTCACGACCTCTTCGTTCTGCCAGGGATAATGGGTGTCGACGGCGTAGCTGAGGTTGGGCACGGCGGCGGCCAGATGGGTCATGGCGGCGAGGGAGATGCCCGCGTGGCTGTTGGAATGCATCGAAAGACCGCGGCCGAAGGTGCGGCAGACGGCGGCGAGGTCGAGCGAAGCGCGCAGGCCTCCCCAATAGTGATGGTCGCCGAGGATGATGTCCTCGGAGCCGTGACGTACGCTGCCGGGAATCTCTGCGAACGACGTCGTGCACATGTTGGTGGCGAGCGGGAGTTTCACGGCCTGGCGCACGGCGGCCATGGCCGCCTGCCCGCGCACAGGGTCCTCGTAGTATTCGAGAATCGGTTCGAGTTCGCGGCCGGCGGCGATGGCGGTCTCGACCTTCCAGAGTGCGTTGGGATCGAGCCGCAGCGGCACGTCGGGACCGAAGGCGTCGCGAAGGGCGCGCATGGCGGCGAGCTCGGCCGCCGGTTCGAAGACGCCGCCCTTGAGCTTGATGGACCTGAAGCCGAACTCGGCGATCATCGCCCGCGCCTGCGCGACGATCCCGTCGGGGTCGAGGGCGGCTTCCTGGCGGGCGGCCGCCCAGCCGGTCGCGGCCGGATCGGTGCCGAAGGCGAGTTCGCCGCCGGCACCCTTGTGCTTGTAGAACAAATACGCGGCGAACGGCACGCGGTCGCGCACGATGCCGCCGAGCAGGTTGGCCACGGGCTGGTCGACGGACTTGCCGATGAGGTCGAGGCAGGCGACGTCGATCGCGCTGTAAACCTGCACGACCTGGCGGCTGTCCCACGGCTTGTCGCCGCGGTCGGCGGGGGTCTCGGCCGGGAAGCGCCGGGCAATGGCGGCGCGCAGGGCGTTCCAATTGAAGGGGTCGGCGCCGATCACGGCCTCGCGGGCGCGTTCGAGGCAGGTGTTGACGCCGACGCTGCCGGGCACTTCCGCGATGCCGGTCACGCCGTTGTCGGCGGTGAGCTCCACGATCGTGCGGAGCGCGTACGGCGCGTGCAGGCCGGCGGCGTTGAGCAGGGGAGGATCGCCGAGGGCGATCGGCGTGATGACCAGGTCGGTGATGCGCATGCGGGGGCGGGGTGAAAGGTCGGGAGCGTGACGCCGCCGCCGCCGGGGTCAAGGGGCCGACGCGAGAGGATCGTTAACCTCTCTCTTTCCCCCGTCCGTCCTGCGTCCGCAACCGTTCCGGACTCGGAATCACGCAGCGATAACCTTCCTCCGCCAGCGCCGTCAGCAGCCCGGCCAGACCGTGTTCGCGGATGGCGGGAGCGAGGCGCGGGCCCTCGTGCAGGAGGACGATCGCGCCCGGGTGCAGACGGCGGCGGACGCGCGCGACGAGGTCCGCCGGGTCCCGTTGCAACGTGTCGAGGCTGCGGAGCGACCAGCCGATGCAGCGGAGGCCGCGGGCTTCCAGGATGGGTTCGAGGAAGAGATTCTTGATGCCGACAGGCGCTCGGAATCCGGTGGGCCGGGCGCCCGCCGCAGTGAAGGCGGCGAGGGCGTCGTCCACTTCGCGGGCGGTGCGGCGCGGGCCGGCGCACCAGAACGTCCCCGCGGGGTGCGTGTGGGTGTGGTGGCCGATCTCGTGCCCGGCCTCGACGATGGTGCGCACGAGCTCCGGATGGGCGGCGGCTTTCTCTCCGATCAGAAAGAAGGTGGCGCGCGCGTTGTGCCGGCCCAGGAGGTCGAGGGCGCGGGGCGTGTCGACCGGGTCCGGGCCGTCATCGATGGTCAGCCAGACTTCGCGGGCGCTCGTGGAGAAGCGGGTGTGCACGCGGACGACGCCGGGCGCGCCGGGGACAAGCAGGCTCGCCAGCAGGAGCAGGCCGGGTCCGAAGAAGACGGCGAGGGCCAGCGGGGCATTCGCGCCGGACGCGAGCAGGGCGAGGCCGGCGGCCTTGCCGAGGATCACGAAGGCGAGAAAAGGACGACGCATGCCCGCATCAACAGGGTGCGGAGAGGGTCGGGCAATGCCGTTCTTGGCCGGGCTTGCGGGTCCCGTTGCGGAGGGTGAGCCCGTGGAGAAAGGCGGCGAGGCCGCCGAGGGCGGCTCCGGCGGCCACGTCGAGCACGACGTGTTGTTTGGTCGCGAGGGTGGAGTAAACGATGGCGGCCGCCCAGAGGAGGTTGAGCGCCCGCCAGGACGTGCGCGCGCGCTCCTCCCTCAGCAGCCGCCCGAGGGCGTCCGCCGTGAACACGGCGAAGGCCACGTGCAGCGACGGGCAGACATTGCCGGCCGCGTCGACGGTCTTGAGGAAACCGACCAGCGGATACGCCTCCCAGTCGAGCGCGGGATGAACGATGGTGGTGGGCCAGCGATGGAAGATCGCGAGGCCGGCGGCCGCGAGACCGGTGGAGGCAAGGGCGTAGCGCACCAGGCGGCGGCGGTCCGTCAACAGCGCCGGGTACAGCGAGACGTAGAACCAGAGCGAGAAGTAGGGAAAGATCCAATACGGCGAAAAGGCGATCGCTCCGTCGAGAGGAAGGGCCGGCACGACCGTGACCGGATGCCGGGGCTCGTTGAGGATCGAGAAGTAGCCGGCGAAAAAGGCGCTCATTCCGAGCGTGAGTCCGGTTCCCTTGAGCCAGGGATGGGCCGCCAGACGGGCGGTCAGCGGCACGGCGGGCGCCGCAGGCGGCTCAACCGCGGCCATGGGGGCGCGACAGGTCGATTTCCGGACCGATCGGGACGATGCCCGTCGGATTGATCTCGGTGTGGGTCTCGTAGTAGTGCGCCTTGATGTGGTCGAAGGCGACGGTGCCGGCGATGCCCGGGACTTGATAGAGGTCGCAGAGGTAGCCGTACAGGTTGGGGTAGTCGACGATGCGGCGCAGGTTGCACTTGAAGTGGCCGTGATAGACGGCGTCGAAGCGCACGAGCGTGCAGAAGAGACGCCAGTCCGTCTCGACCGGGCGGTCGCCGAACAGGTAGCGGTCCGAGGCCAGCCGCGTTTCGAGCTGGTCGAGGGTTGCGAACACCTCGCGTGCCGCGCGCTCGTAGACCCGTTGTTCCGTGGCGAAGCCGGCGCGGTAGACGCCGTTGTTGATCCTTTCGTAGATCAACTTGCTCAACGCGTCATGCGCCGGGGCGATCTCCTTCGGAAACAGGTCCGGCGTGCCGTCGCCGGACGCGGCGAACTCGTCGTTGAACATCCGGCAGAGGTCGTCCTCGGAGTTGTTGACGATGCGGCGCTTCACGGTGTCCCAGAGCACGGGCACGGTCCAGCGGCCGCGGTAGGCCGGATCGGAGGCGAGGTAGGCTTCACTCAGGAACGAGAAACCGTTGACCGGATCGCGGCTGTGGCCCGGGCCGTCGCGAAAGGCCCAGCCGCGGTCATCGCGAACGGGATCGACCACGGTCGTGCCGATCGCGCGCTCGAGTCCTTTCAGCAGGCGTGCGATCAGCGTGCGGTGTGCCCAGGGGCAGGCGAGGGAAACGTACAGGTGGTACCGTCCGGGCTCCGGAGTGTAACCTGTGCGCCCGTCGCGCCGAACCCAATCGCGGAAGGCATCCTCCTGGCGGACGAACTCCCCGTCCTTCGTTTCGTCGGGAAACTGTCCGTCGCGTTTCATGTAGGGGAGCATGCATGTCCGGGCGAATGGCGCAACCGCGCGCGGCCGGGGCGGCCCGGAGGGCGTTTCGAGCCGGCGACCCGCCCATCACCGGATCTGCGCGCATTTGCGCAGACGGGCCGTCCTTCTGGACATGAAAAGGTTTCATCGGATTTGCCCGCAGGGCGCGCACGATTGTCGGTCGGACGAGGCCGCAATGGCATGAGCGTTGCTCATGGCGGTCGGCCTCCGTCCCCCGCGGTGGTTTCCCAACCAAAAGTTACAAGGAAACGCACTCATGACATCACGATTCAGATCACTCGCCGTCGCGACGCTCGCCTTCGCGACGGCCCATATTCATCTCCCGCACGCGCGGGCCCTCACCAGCGACGAGGTCTTCGACCTCGGGACGGCCACCATCGAGGACCTCACGCTCGCGATGAACTCGAAGGCGCTGACCTCGGTCGAGCTGGTCAACCTCTACCTGCGGCGCATCCAGGCCTACGATCAGGCCAGTCCGATCTCCCCTGCGCAGCCGCTCAATTCCGTGGCGGCGATCAACCCGGCGCTGCTCGAAGACGCGGCCGAGGCCGACCGCCTGCGCAAGCGCGGCGTGGTGCTTGGGCCGCTGCATGGGATTCCCTTTCTGGTGAAGTGGTCCTTCTCCATCCGCGACATGCCCATCACCGGCGGAGCCAACGGCTGGCGCGACCTCGTCACGCCCAACGACACCTGGTCCGTGGAAAAGCTCCGCCAGGCCGGCGCCCTCGTGATGGGTCATGCCAACATGGATACATGGGCCAGCAGCGCGACCAATTCCAACTCCCAGCTCCGCGGGGCCGTGCGCAGCGCCTACCTGGCCGGCGCCCTCCCGGGCGGAAGCAGCGGGGGTTCCGGCGTGGCGGCTGGCGCCTACCTCACCGCTTTCACCTTCGGGGGAGAGACCGGTGGCTCCATCCGCAACCCGGCCGACCGCAGCGGCCTCGTGGGCTACAAGGTCAGCGGCGGCTCGATATCGGTTGACCGCATCATCCCCCTGGTGCCCGAGCGCGACGTGGTCGGGCCGATGACGCGCAGTGCGATCGACAACGCCATCGTGCGTGATGTCGTCGGCCAACTCGATCCGAACGACATCTGGGGTCCCATCCTGCCGCTTCTGACCGATCGCCGCCCGGTGCCGGAGTCCGGCTTCGTCGCCGCGGTCAAGAACGCTTCGCTGCAGGGCAAACGCATCGGCATCATTGGCACCTACGCCGGGTTCCCCCATCCCAATCCCGGAGCCGGCGCCACCAGCAACACGACAGGTGTCCAGACTAATTCCGCGCTGACGCGTGCGCTCGTCGAGCAGGCCAAGGCCGATCTCGAGGCGGCCGGCGCGATCGTCGACTACGTGTTCATGCCGCCGCAGGTCAGCACGACCTACAACCGGGGCCCGGAGGTGCCGGTCACCCGCCTGCTGAGTGCGCCCAACTCGACCTGGGTCGCCGCCTACTCTTACCGCGGCCTGATCGAGTCGATCGTCGGACGCCGGGGCGATACGTTAAACGAACTCGCCGAAAAGGTCCTCGCGACCGCCTCGCGGGTCACGAACATCAGCTCGGCGGTCCGCAACGCGATGTACACCTTCGATCCGGTGACGGGCAACTACTCGGACGGCCTGGCCATCAGCTTCGGTTCGCCCCTTGGCGTGGAACACTACCTCGCCCGCGCCGAACAGAAAAATGCGTTCGAGGACTGGATGGATGCCGAGGGGCTGGACGCGGTCGTCTGGCCGGTGTGGCCCAACAAGACACCCACGAGCGGGTCCATCATCGGGCGGGACCTGGTGAACTTCATGTACCTGCCCGCGGTGACGGTGCCGATGGGCGTGCTGCAGTACGACGAGAACCGGCGCGAGCCGCTGACGCTCAACATCACCGGCCGCCTGTACGACGACGCGAACGTGCTCGCAATCGCGGCCGCCTACGAGGCCGTGACCCGCCATCGCTATGCCCCGCCGCTCGCGCCCGCGCTGCCCGGCGAGACCTTCGAGTACAAGGCCCGCCTTTCCCGGCAGTCGCCGAAGGTCGACGACGTGCCGCCTGTGCTCACCATGGCCCGCGCCGCGCGCGTGTCCGCCGAGGGCCGCCAGTTGCATGGCACCGTCGTCGACAAGAGCGGCGTCGACCGCCTCGAGGTCACGGTGGGCGGAATGTTCCTCGCCTCCGCCGTCAACGGCAACCGATGGACAGCCGTCCTCCCTCCCGAAGCCGAGGAACAGCTTGAGTTGAACCCTGCGGCAAAGATCGAGGTGCTCGTGCTGGCCGTCGACCGGGCCGGCAACACCGCGACAGAGCTCGCATTCGTGAACCTGTAAACCAAGCAAGTCTGCGCCCGGCGGCCCGGCCGCCGGGCGCACTTCGATTTCCATGGCATCGATTTCGCATCGGAAGAAAATGCGGGCAGGGGCGGCGCTGGCCGTCGTCCTCGCGGTGGTTGCCGCGGTCTGGCTCCTGCCGGACCGCGGACGGAATCCGGCGCCGCCCACACCCCCGTCCGGACCTGGCGGCGGCGCCCTGCTCCCCCCGGCCTCCTCGCCGGCTGAGTGGGACGCGCGTATCGCCGGCTCCGATACAGAGGGATTCCCGGCGCTCTTCGACGAGGCGGCCGCGCTGGCGGACGACGCCGGGCGGGAGCAACTGCTTGCGCGCCTCGTCGCCGCCTGGCTCCAGGCCGACGCCCACGGGTTGATGCGTCACTTCATGCGTCTCGAGGTGGCCGGTGACCGCCCGCGGCTCGACCTGCTCGCGGGTGCCCTGATGGAGGGATTGACCGGGCTGGACGAGCGCCTTGCCGCTTCGGATGCGATCCGCGAACTCATTCGCCGGCTGGTGCTGCACCTGGCCCGGACGGATCCGGAAACCGCCCTGGCGTGGGCGAACCGGTGGCTCCTGGGCGACACACGCGACGCCGCCTTTGTCGAGATTGCGCGCGGACTGGCCCGCGCCGATCTTTCCGGCGCGCTCGAGCTCGCGGAGAGCATCGGTTCGCCACTGCGCCGCATGCAGGCGCTGGCCGTGGTCGGCGGCGTCTGGGCGCGTACGGATCTCGGCGCAAGCGTCGACTGGGCGTCCCGGCGCGTGCCGCCGACGGAGCGGGCTCTGGCCCTGAATGCGGCCCTGCTGGCGGGTGCCGGTGCGAATCCGGTCGAGGCGGCGCAAGCGCTGGCCGCCGCCGAGCGGACACTGGCGGAGGAGCACCGGGCCACGCTGGGCGCGGCGCTTGCCGCACTGAACCTGACTGAGGCCGATCTGGCCAACGACCCCGAGTCGTATCGGGAGAAGCTGGCGGAAGGGGTGCTTCCGCCCGCCACCAGCCCGGATGTCGAGTTGCTTGGAGAGGCAGCGCGGGCGATCAGCCGGCATTGGGCCGGATTCGATGCGGACGCGGCCCTTCGCTGGGCGCAGGCGCTGGAGAGCGACTATCTCCGGGTGCGTGCGGCGAAAGGCGGGTTGACGACGCTCAGCCTGAGCGATCCGGCCACGGCGGTGAGCCGGTTCCTCGCGGGCTACGGCGAGCACGCGGACATCCTTGCCGCGATCTACGAAACGTGGACGGGACGGGATGCCGCCGGCGCGGCGGGGGCCTCGCTCGAGCTCTCCGATCCCGTGCACCGCCGCACGGCCTTGCAGGCGGTGACGGCGGCGTGGGCGCCGGCCGCCCCGATTGAGGCGGCGCGCTGGGTGGACGCCCTGCCGGTGTCGGAGAAGAGCGACGCTCTGGTGTTGACCGCGGTTGAAGGGCTGGCGTCCGACCATCCGGCGGAATCGTGGCGGCGGGCGCTCCAGGTGGCGGATCCGAGTCTGCGGACGCGGGCCCTCCGGGTCGCCTTCTCGTCGTATGCGACCGCCGCGCCGGAGGAGGCGCGCCGGGCGCTCTCGTCGACCGCGCTGCCGCCGGCCCTGAAGGAGCGGCTGGAGGAAATGCTCGCGAACTTCGACGGTTGACCGCCGGCGGCCGGAGCGGTCAGCGCTCCCGCTTCAGGAGCGCGCCCGCCAGTGAAACGAGGAAAGCGGGGTCCCCTGGCAACGATTGGAGGGCCTCGATCGCCGCGCGGGATTGGTCGGCGGCCAGGCCGCGGGACGCTTCGAGGCCGTGCAATTTGACGAACGTGGTCTTGCCTGCCCGCGCATCCTTGCCGGCGGTCTTGCCGAGCGTGGCCGTGTCGGCCGTGGCGTCGAGCAGGTCGTCGACGATCTGGAAGGCGAGGCCGAGGTGGCGTCCGGCCCGGCGCAGCGCCCCGAGCGCCGGGCGGTCGCAGCCGCCGAGCAGGCCGCCCATGACGAGGGCGGCCTCGATCATCGCGGCGGTCTTGTTGAGATGGATGAACTCGAGATCGCCGGCGGTGGCGTCGGCCTTCTTCTCGGCGAGCAGGTCCTCCATCTGACCGCCGATGAGGCGGCGGCTGCCGGCGGCGTCGGCCAGTTCCCGGATGAGGGCATGGGCGAGCACCGGCGAGGGCGCGTAGGCTTCGGCGAGCAGGGCGAAGGCGTGGGTGAGCAGGGCGTCGCCTGCGAGCAGGGCGGTGGCCTCGTCGAACGCGCGGTGCGCCGTGGGGCGGCCGCGGCGCAGATCGTCGTCGTCCATGCACGGCAGATCGTCATGGATCAACGAATACGTGTGCAGGCATTCGACGGCGACGGCCGCAGGCAGGGGATCGGCGGAGGCGGCACCGCGCAGTTCGGCCGCGGCCACGAGCAGCACGGGGCGCAGGCGTTTGCCGCCGGCCTCGAGGCTGTAGCGCATCGCGGCGTGCAGGCGCGCGGGGCGTGTTTCCGCGGAGGGCACGTGGACGGAGAGGGCGGCTTCGACGCGCGCGACGGCCTCGTTTAATTTGGTTGTGAAGTGCATGGACGCGACCCTACGGTCTCGGCGAATTTCCTCCGCCGCAATGCCCACCCTCGAACTTGTTTGCAAACGACTTTTCGCCGACTCCTCGTGGTTCGTGAAATGCGTTTTCGGGGCGCTTCTGCTGGTGGTGCCGATCGCGCATTTCTTCGCCTTCGGTTACCTTTACGAACTGGTGGCGCGTGCGAGACGCGGCGATGCCATCGAACTGCCGGAGTGGAGCGAGTGGCGCCGCCTCTTCGTAAACGGCGTCTCGGCTTTCGTCATCTTCATGGTGCTCGGCGCGCTGCCGATCGTGCTCGCGTGGTTCCTCACCTGGCCGCTGCGCCTCTTTGCTTACGGCGCCTTCGTCTATCTCCCGCTGGTGCCGGCGGTCATGCTGGCGGGCCCGCTCACCGCGGCCGGCCTCTATCAATATCAGAAACGCGAGGAATACCTGGATGCGTTTCGCGTCGACGTGCTCATCGCCATGTTGCGTTCGAGCGGAGGGCGCTTCTGGCTGCCGACCTTCGCGGTGATCGGGTTCTTTGCGGCCGGCTATCCGCTGATGACGTTCACGGTCTTCGTCGGCCTGGCCGCCAGCTGGACGTATTACGCGTCGTTCTATCGCTTTGTGGAAGAGTCTCGCAAAAGCGGGGTGCGTGTGTAGACGTCCCCGTCGTTCGATTCCGATCCGTATGCCAACCTACGACTACGTCTGTTCCAAGTGCGATGCCGAGTTCGAGGCGTTCCAGTCCATGAAGGACGCGCCGCTGACGACCTGCCCGGAGTGCGGGAAGAAGGGCGGGGTCAAACGCAGGATCGGCGGAGGGGCCGGCCTGATCTTCAAGGGCACCGGATTCTACATCACCGACTACAAGTCCAAGCCTTCGCCGGGCGGCGAGGGTGGCAATAGCGGGAAAACGGAGTCCCCGAAATCCTCCGAACCGGCCGCCAAGCCCGCACCCGCGGCGACGGCGAAATCCTGACGTGTCATGTCGATCCAATCCCGGCTCAATCGCGAACTCTATGGCCCGAGTCTGTTCGAGGTCACCCTCGGGGCGGCGCTGAGCATCCTGCTCGGAGCGGTCCTTGCCGCCGGCTACCTGATCTTCACGCCGGTGAAGACGCTGCGGGCGGATCCGAAGGAAGGCGAAGTCGGCCGCAACGAAGTTGTCTACGTCGAGGGTTCGAAGAGTCCGGCGCGCAGCGCGCAGTGGATGCGCAAGCGCCAGCTCCTCGTCGAGGGGCAGCCGGGCGAGATCTCGGTGGTCGAGGACGAGCTGAACGCCTGGATTGCCGACGGCGCCAAACCGGCGCCCGGAGCCGAGGCGCCGGCCCCGGCCTTCCTGCAGCCGAGTTCCGTCAACTTCCGCATCCGCGGCGGCGAGCTGCAGGTCGGCGTCCCCGCCAGCCTGAATGCGTTCGGTTATGCCAAGGACGTGATTTTCCAGATGCGCGGGACCTTCGAGCAGGACGGAGACCGCTACGTGTTCGTGCCGTCCGAAAGCCATCTGGGTTCCCTCGCCCTGCACCGTCTGCCCGCGGTGGAGGGATTCATCGTCGGTGCGCTGGCGCGGACGCAGAGCGCGGCCGAGGAGGTATCCGCCGCGTGGGGACGCGTCTCGGCGGTGTCGATCGAGGACAACGCCCTGAAGCTGACCTTGCGGTAGGCGACCGTTGGGACGGACATTCGGCTTGGTAGGAGCGGCTTTACGCCGCGATGGACACCGTTCGCCATCCATCGCGGCGTAAAGCCGCTCCTATGCAATCCTGGCGAAACGCTGCGTCTTTGCCGGTGAAATTGCGGGACCAACCGTTCCGCTTACCCAAGCAGCCGCAGCACGGCCTGTGGACTTTGGTTGGCCTGCGAAAGCATGGCCGTGCCGGCCTGAACGAGCGTGTTGTGACGGGCCAGCAGGGTCGATTCCTGCGCGACATCGACATCGTTGATGCGGCTCACGGCGGCCTCGAGGTTTGCCTTGTTGACTGCGAGCAACTCGGCGGCATAGGCGAGGCGGCTCTGCTGCGCGCCGTTGGTGGCCCGGTGGGTGGCGACGGCCTGCAGGGCGTCGGTGACGGACGAGAGTGCGAGCGAGTCGAGGTTGGCCGCGCCTGCCACCAGACCGGAGCTGGTCGCCGTGCCGGCGGGCGTGAAGGTGCCGGTGCCGCCGGCGTTGTCGTCGTCGAGTTGTACGGAAGTACCGGAGACGGAGCCGGAACTCAGTCCGGTCCAGCCGCCGGCGCCGTCGTAGGTGGCCGAAGAGCCAGCGTCTATCCATCCGACGACATCGCCCCAGCCGCCACCTCCGGTGAAGATGATCGGATCGGTGGCCGATGCGGTCAGTGTACCCGGACCCGACGGAGAGAAGGCCGTGGTCGTGGAGTTCGTGTTGAAATTGATGGTGACGGGCGTGCCCGGGGCACCGCTGAGCAGTTCCACGCCGCCGATCGTGAGAATGGAGCCGGGCTCGTCGCTGGTCTGCACACTCATCGCCTCGCTGCCGAAGAGGGCGATGCCATTGAACTTCTCGGTGGCGAGGGCGTTGAGCTGAAGTTTGAGGGCCTGGAACTCGGTGTCGTAGTTGGCGCGGTCGGTGACGTTCTTGGTCGGGTCGCTGTTGAGTGTCTTCAGTTCGCCGATACGCTCGAGGACCTTGCCGACGGTCTTGAGCACGCCGTCCTGCGTCTGGAGAAACGACGTGGTGTTGCCCAGATTCGAGGCGAGACCGCCCTGTCGTTTGACGGCGGCGTTGAGCTTCATGGCGACGGCAAGCCCGCCAGCGTCGTCGGCGGGATTCACGATTTTGCTGCCGCTGGACAGGCGGTTCAGGCTGCGCGTCAGCAACGCGGAGGAACTCGCAAGGTTGGCCGCCGCCATGGTCGCGGCGGAATTGGTGTTGATGACAAGGCTCATGGGGGATGCGTCCGTGTACCCGGAAAACGGATCGGCCCCACTTTGACCGACTTGAGGAATTACCGCCGCCTGATGGTCTTCGGCCGTCGCGGCCGAAGACCGTCAAAGGGACTTGTCGGTGACGGCGCCTTCGGAGGCGGTGCTGACGAGCTTGGCGTACTTGGCGAGCACGCCGCGGGTTTCCTTGGGCGGCGGCGGGGTGTAGGCGGCCAGGCGGGCGGCGTACTCGGCGTCGGGAATGAGCAGGCTGATCGTGTTCTTGACGGCGTCGATCTCGATCAGGTCGCCGCTGCGTACGATCCCGATGGGACCGCCGGTGGCGGCTTCGGGTGTGATGTGGCCGACGTCGAAGCCGTGGCTGCCGCCGGAGAAGCGTCCGTCGGTGATCAGGGCGACGTCCTTGATGAGCCCGCGGCCGGCGACGGCGCTGGTAGGCGAGAGCATCTCGCGCATGCCCGGGCCGCCGACCGGGCCTTCGTTGCGGATGACCACGACGTCGCCCTTGACGACGTCGCCGCGGAGAATGCCTTGCAGGGCGTCCTCTTCGCCCTCGTAGACCTTGGCGGTGCCCTTGAAGTAGAGGCCCTCCTTGCCGGTGATCTTGCCGACGGCGCCGCCCGGGGCGAGATTGCCGCGGAGGACGCGCAGGTGGGTCTCCGTCTTGATCGGCTGGTCCCAGGGACGGATGATGTCCTGACCGTCCGGATACGACGGGTAGGGTTGCACGTCCTTGAGGGTCTCGGCGAGGGTCTCGCCGGTGACGGTGAGGCAGTCGCCGTGGAGCAGGCCGCGGTCGAGCAGCATCTTCATCAGCGGGCGGATGCCGCCGATGCGGATGAGGTGGCTCATGTTGTACTTGCCGAAGGGCTTCACGTCGGCGAGCAGCGGCACGCGTTCGCCGATGGTCTTGAAGTCGTCGAGGCTGAGCGGGACCTCGGCGGAGTGGGCGATGGCGAGCAGGTGGAGGATGAGGTTGGTGGACCCGCCGAGGGCGAGGCAGGTGGTGATGGCGTTCTCGAAGGCCTTGCGCGTCATGATGTCGCGCGGACGCAGGCCGCGCTTGAGCATGCCCATGACGGCGGCGCCGGCGCGCTGGCAGTCGAGACGCTTGGCCTCGCCGACGGCGAGTTGGGCGCTGCTGTTGGGCAGGCTCATGCCGAGGGCCTCGATGGCGCTGGCCATGGTGTTGGCGGTGTACATGCCACCGCAGGAGCCGGGGCCGGGAATCGCGGCCTGCTCGACGGCCTTGAGGCCGGCGTCGTCGAGTTCGCCCTTGGCGTGTTTGCCGACGGCCTCGAAGACCGAGACAATGTCGAGCGGCTTCTTGTGGTCGCAGTCGCCGGGCAGGAAGCCGGGCAAAATGGTGCCGCCGTAGATGAAGACCGCGGGGCGGTTGAGGCGGGCGATGGCGATCATTGCGCCAGGCATGTTCTTGTCGCAGCCGCCGATGGCGATGAGGCCGTCGAAGCCCTCTGCCGCGACGGCGGTCTCGATGGAGTCGGCAATGACGTCGCGGGAAACGAGGCTGTAGCGCATGCCCTGCGTGCCCATGCTGATTCCGTCGGTGACGGTGATGGTGTTGAAGTAGACCGGTTTTCCGCCGGCCTCGGCCACGCCCTTGCGCGCGTGCTCGCTGAGCTCGCCGAGGTGCACGTTGCAGGGCGTCATGTCGCTCGCGGCCGAGGCGACTGCGATCTGCGGCTTGCGGAAGTCCTCATCGGTGAAACCGACAGCGCGCAGCATGGAGCGGGCGGGGGCGCGGTCATGGCCGTCGACGACGACGGAAGAGTGGGGACGCAGGGGATCGGCGGGCTGGGATTTGCTCATGGAAAAACGAGCGCAGCAGACCAAAGGCGTGCGGGACGGGCAAGCGGTGTTTTCAAGGTTGCTTCGCCTGCGGGCGGTTGCATCACTCGGGGCCTTTCGCCCGCATGGCTTTCAATCTGCAACAAGTTCTCAAGGCGCTGCTGTTTTCGTCGAGCCAGCCCCTCTCCATCAAGGACATCCAGGCCGCCTTCGCCCGTTTCCACGATCAGGCGGCTTTGCGGCCGGTGGCGAAGGAGGCAGACGCGGAGGCCGCCGCAAGCTCCGAGGGCGTCGCGGACACCAAGCCCGGAGAGGTTGCGGAGGCCCCCGACGGAGCGCCCGCGGAGGGCGAGGCGCCGGCCGAGGTGCTGGCTGATGCCGAGACGGCGGGCGAGAACGATGCGGATCTCTACGCGGACGTTCCTTCGCTGATCACGGCGGCGCAGATTCGCGAAGCGATGGACGCGCTTGCGGCCAGCCTGCGCGAAGCCAATGACATCTATCTTTTGATCGAGGGGGCGCAGGGTTACCGCCTGGTGACGCACCCGCGTTTCGCCCGCTGGATCCGTATCCTGCGCAACGAGCCGCCGCCGGTGAAACTTTCGCAGTCGGCGCTCGAGACGCTCGCGATCGTCGCGTACCGCCAGCCGGTGACACGCTCCGAAATCGAGGCGATCCGCGGCGTGTCGGCCGAAGCCGGCATCAACAAGCTGCTCGAACGCGAACTCGTTTACATCACGGGCCGCGCCGACCTGCCGGGTCGTCCGCTCCAATTCGGAACGACGGACAAGTTCCTCGAATTCGTCGGTGTGAAGTCGCTGGTCGAGCTGCCGGCCTCGGACGTTTTGTCGCCGCGTCAGATCGACGAGTGGCTGAAGAACGCCATGAGCCCGACGAAGCCCGGCGACGCCGACATGGGTCTGCCGCAGGAGGATCTTCCGCTCGAGACCGCGGTGGTCACCGACCATGGCGCGGTTGTGCAGGATTTGCCGGAAGCGCAACCGGCGGCGGTCGCGACCGAGAGCGAGGCCGAAGCGGCGCCGTCCGGCGACGAACGGAAGGAGCACTGAGCTTTCGCACATGGACAACCTCGGCCCCATTCGCGAACAGATCGACCAGCTCGACCGGCAGATCGTCGATCTCTTGAATCGCCGCCTCGCGCTCGCCGCCGAGATCGGCAAGGTCAAGCGCAGCACGGGCGGTCAGATCTACGTGCCCGAACGAGAGGACGCGGTCCTGCGCAAGGTGGCTTCGCTCAACGCGGGTCCGATCAAGAACGAGGCGCTGCAAGCGATCTACCGCGAGATCATGTCGGCGGCGATTGCGCTCGAAAAGCCACTGCTCATCGCCTACCTCGGACCGGAGGCGACGAACACCCACGCCGCGGCGATGAAAAAGTTCGGCGCGAGCGTGGACTACCACGCGATGGCGACCATCGGCGACATCTTCACGGCAGTGGAGAAGGGCGAGTCGGACTATGCGGTGATCCCGATCGAGAACTCCACCGAGGGCAGCGTGCGCGAGACGCTCGACAGTTTCGTCGAAAGCGAGCTCAAGATCGTCGCGCAGATCTACCTCGAGATCACCCACGCCCTGATCTCGACCTCGCCGCTGGAAAAGATCGAGAAGGTCTATTCGAAGGACCAGGCCCTCGCGCAATGCCGTCACTGGCTCGCGCGCCATCTGCCGCACGCCCAGTTGATTGACGCCTCGAGCACGGCGCGCGCCGTGCAGATCGCCCGCGAGACCCCCGGAGTTGCCGCGGTTTCGAGCGAACTTTCGGCGCAGTTCTATGGCGTCCCGGTGGTGGCGAAGAACATCCAGGACAAGGCCGACAACACCACGCGCTTCTTTGTGCTCGGCAAGAAGCCGTCGGGGGCGGTCGGCGGCGGCCGCGACATGACCAGCCTGATCGTCTCGCTGGGCGACGAAGCTGCCTCGCACTCGGGTTCGCTCCTGCGCATGCTCATGCCCCTGGCGGAACGAGGCATCAACCTTTCGAAGATCGAGTCGCGGCCGAGCAAGAAACGGCCGTGGGACTACTATTTCTTTCTCGATGTCACGGGCCATTACGACGACCCGCTCATGCGCGAGGCGATCGGGGAGCTGAAGAAGTTCTGCCCGATGGTGAAGTGGCTGGGCAGTTACCCGTCGGTGAGCTGAGCAGGTAAGATCCGTCGGATCTGTCTGATCGGTCGGATCTTTCGGGACGGACAGGAGTGTCCGTCCTCCCAGGCCGCTATTTCGCGGCCGGGGCGGGCTGGCGGAGGCTGTGTACCAAGTAGATGACCACGCCGATGCAGATGCCGGCGTCGGCGATGTTGAAGGTCGGGTAGATGTAGTCGCCGAAGTGAAAGTCGAGGAAGTCGATGACGTGGCCGTGGAGCATGCGGTCGACGAGGTTGCCGGCGATGCCGCCGCAGAGCAGGCCGAAGCTGAACTGGACGATGCGTTCGCGCAGGCCCAGTTCGCGGCGCCAGATGTAGATGGCGCCGAGCGTGACGAAGGCGAGGGCGGCGAGGAAGCCGCTCTTGCCGGAGAGCATGCTCCAGGCGGCGCCGTCGTTGCCCACGTGGATCAGGTAGAAGAACCCCGGGATGACCTCGTGGTGGTGAAGATGCATCCGCGAGAACGGGATGGTGGCGTCGATGGCGAACTTCGTAGCCTGGTCGAGGGCGAAGACAACGATGGCGAGAGTCCAGAGCAGCCGGTAGGCTCGCACGCGTTCGCGCAGCGGCAGCTTTCCACCCGCGCCGGCGGCGGGCGGACGCGCCGGGTCGGCGAGACGGTTGGGGTCGGCATTCATGCCATCGCGGATTCGGGCGGCACGGCGGCCGCCCGGGCTTCACTCGTCGTCGCTGTCGTCGGCGATCTTCGCGCCCTCTTCGCCGAGCTCGCCGAAGAGACCGGCCTGGGTGCGGGCGCGGTGACGGTTGCGCTCGAGTTCCTTTTGGGCCTCGGCGGTGTAGCGCGTGAAGGGCACGGCCATCAGGCGCTCCTTGGAGATGGGCTGCTGGGTGATCTCGCAGACGCCATAGGTGCCCTGCTTGATGCGCTGGATGGCGGCCTCGATCTCGGAGAGGGCCTCTTGTTCGTTGGAAACGAGGCTGAGGGCGAAGTCGCGGTCGAAGGTGTCGGTGCCGGCGTCGGCCATGTGCTGGCCGTAGGAGGAGAGGTCGCCGCTGTCCTCCTTCGAGGACCGCTTGAGGGTTTCCTCCGTGTGCTGGTCGAGCTGGCCGGTCACATGATTGCGCAGTTCGACGAGCAGCTTGTAGAAACGGCGAAATTTTTCGGGGATGCTGGCCTCCTCGTTCGAAGGACCGCGGGAGGACTGTTTCGGGTTGAAACCGAGGATGTCGGCGAGGGAGGCGGCCTTGACGTGGTGCGGCTTGGCCGGCTTGGCCATTTCGAGGGCGGCGGCGACCTTCGCCTTTGCCGGCTTGGCGCCGGGGCCGGCAGGCTCGGATTTTTCAACGACGGTTTTGGCGATCTCGCGAACCTCATCGAGGGAGAAGGCGATCGGGCGGGCCGGCTTGGCCTTGCCGAGGATGCGGTTGCGCAGGAGGTCGCGCGCACGGCTCTTGCTTTCGGCTGCCGGCTTGGCCTTGGCCGCAGGCGCGGCGGGAGCCGGGGCGGCTTTGGGCGCGGGCTTGGCCGGTTTGGCGGCGGGTGCGGGGGCCTTGGCGGCAGGTTTGGCGGCGGGCTTGGAGGACTTGGACGAAGAGGACTTCACGGATGGTTTGGAAGAGGACTTTTTGGCGGACGGCTTGGCTTTGGCGGGGGCGGCCTTGGACTTGGTTTTGGCCTTGGGAGCCGGGGCGGGCTTTTTGTGCTTTGCCATGATGAATTGGGGATGACGTGGGAAAGAAAGGGGTCAGGGAAGCGCCTCCGCGCAGCGGGGGCAGACCTCCCCGTGGGGGGTGGCTTGGAGCGCCGGAACCCATCGCCAGCAGCGCGGGCAGCGGACGTAGCCGAGTTCCTCGCAGTGGCGCACCGTCACCGCCGGGGAGCCGGCGAGGCCGGCCGCCAAGGCGACGTGAGAAACGATGAACAGTTCCGGCAAAAAGTCGCGGTGCTTCTCCAGAATTCCGTGCAGAGGGTCGTCGGAGGACACGGACAAGGTGACGGCGGCGTCGAGCGACTTGCCGATGCGGCCGGCCTGACGGGCGGGTTCGATGGCTTCGTTGACGAGGGTGCGCACCTTGAGAAGGGCGGCGACTTCGTCCGCGAGAGCGGGTTGCGTCCATTCGGCTGGCGCGACGGGCCAGTCTTCGAGATGGATCGAAGAGTCGCAAAACTCCGACTTCGACGTCGCGAACGACCACGCTTCGTCGGCGGTGAATGCCAGCACCGGGGCGAGCAGGCGCACGAGCGAGGCGAAGATGTGGTGGATGGCGGTTTGGGAGGAACGCCGGAGCGGGTGGGCGGTGGCGAGCGTGTAGAGGCGGTCCTTGAGGATGTCGTGGTAGATCGCCGAGAGCGTCGTCGCGCAGAACTGGTTGCAGAGCTGGAAGGCGCGGTGGAATTCGTAGGCCTCGTAGGCGGCGGTGCACTCCTGGATCAGGCGCGAGGTCTGGTGAAGGGCCCAGCGGTCGAGCGTATCCATCTGCGCGAGCGGCACGGCATCCCGGGCGGCGTCGAAGTCGCAGAGCACGGACAACTGGTACCGGAAGGTGTTGCGGAAAAGTCGATAGGCCTCGGCGGCGTTGTTGAGGATCTTCTCGGACAGGGTGATGTCCTGAGTGAAGTCCTGCGAGGCGATCCACAGGCGGATGACGTCGGCGCCATACTGGGCGACGAAGTTGTCGGAGGTCGGCGGCTTCTCGTACTGGCCGGACTTGGAGATCTTCTTGCCGTCCTCGCCCACGATGAACCCGTGGGTAAGCACGGCCTTGTAGGGGGCGTGGCCGTAGGCGATCACGCTGGTCCAGAGGGACGATTGGAACCACCCGCGATGCTGATCGCTGCCCTCGAGGTAGAGGTCCGCGGGCCACTGGGTCGCGCCTTGGTTGCGGCGGAGGACGGCGGCGTGCGAGGAACCGGAGTCGATCCACACGTCGAGCGTGTCGCGGCCGCAGACCAGATCGGCGGCGGCCGGCCAGCCGGCGGGCAGAGAGACGCCGTCGAGGATTTCGGCCGGGGAGGCGTCGTACCAGAAATTGGTGCCACGGCGGGCGATCCTGTCGGCGACGGCACGGACGACGCCGGCGTCGAGCCAGGCCTGCTTGTCGGGTCCGTAGAAGGCGATGATGGGCACGCCCCAGGAACGCTGGCGGCTGATGCACCAGTCGGGGCGGGCCTCGACGGCGCCGCGGATGCGGGCCGCACCCCAGCCGGGGATCCAGTTGACCTCGTCGATGGCGGCGAGTGCGCGCGTGCGGGTGCCGGCCTGGTCGAGGTTGACGAACCACTGGTCGACCGCACGGAAGATGATGGGCGTCTTCGAGCGCCAGCAGTGCGGGTAGCTGTGGGTGTACTTCGCCTTGGCGAGCAGGGCGCCGGCGGCGGCGAGTTTCTTGAGGACGGCGAGGTTGGCCGGCGAAGGGCGCTTGGCGGCGAGATCTTCGAGCGTCTCGAGCGTGCTCACGCCGACGAGGTCGGCGGGGAGTTGATCGTCGGCCACGTAGCGGCCGTCGTCGCCGACCGGGCAGTAGATGGGCAGCTTGTACTTGAGGCCGGTGAGATAGTCTTCGGAACCGTGGCCGGGGGCGGTGTGGACGGCGCCCGTGCCGCTGTCGGTCGTCACGTAGTCGGCGAGCACGACGGGCGCGGCGCGGTCGATGAAGGGATGGCGGGCCTGGAGACCCTCGAGGGCAGATCCCTTGACGGGCTCGGAAAGGGGCGGCGCGGCCTCGACCTTGGCGGCGGCGAGCACGGAGCCGAGCAGGGCGGAGGCGACGACGATGCGCTCGGCTCCGAGGTCGGCGGCAGCGTATTCAACCTCCGGATGCAGCGCGATCGCGAGGTTGGCGGGGATCGTCCACGGCGTCGTCGTCCAGATGACAAGGCTGAGCGGTTTGTCGGCCGGCAGCCCGGCGCGGCGGGCCTCGTCGGCGGGCACGGGGAACTTCACCCAGATGGCGGTGGAAACGTGCTCCTTGTACTCGATCTCGGCCTCGGCGAGGGCGGTCTCGAAGGGGATCGACCAGTAGACGGGTTTCTTGGAGCGGTATACGAGGCCCTTTTCGACGAAGGCGGCGAAGGTGCGGAGGATGTCCGCCTCGTAGGCCGGGGCCTTGGTCTTGTATTCGTTTTTCCAATCGGCGAGCACGCCGAGGCGCTTGAACTGCGTTTTCTGTTTCCCGATCCAGCCTTCGGAAAAAGCGTCGCAGCGGGAGCGGAGCTCGGCGGTGGAGACGAGTTTGTTTTCGGCCTGCAGCTCCTTCATCACCTTCTGCTCGATCGGGAGGCCGTGGCAGTCCCAGCCGGGCACGTAGGGCGTGCGGTGGCCGGTCATGGCCTTGTACTTCCCGACGATGTCCTTGAGCGTCTTGTTCAGCGCGGTGCCGATGTGGACGTCGCCGTTGGTGAAGGGCGGGCCGTCGTGCAGGACAAAGGTCTTTCCGGTGGAGGCGTTCTTCCGCTGGATGGCATCGTACAGACCGAGCTTCTCCCAGTGCGCCAGCCGGCCCGGTTCGCGTGCGGGCAGGTTGGCCCGCATGGGGAAATCCGTCTTGGGAAGCTGAAGCGTGTCTTTAAGGTCTTGGGCCATGCCAAAGAAAAGGCGCAGAGGCTACGCCCGGCCCCCGGGGAGTCAAGGGCGGTGAGACTCATTTGCCGCTCCTGAAATCGAGAGGATTTACCTCTGGAAATCGGCGGCGCGTTCGGCGTGGTGGCGGCCGGCGGCGAGGCAGGAGCTCATGGCGATGCCGTCGCGCACCTGTCCGGCGATATAGAGGCCCGGATGTGCGTCTTCGACCCGGCTGATCAGGTCCAGATGACGGTCGTGTCCGAGCACGTACTGCGGGATCGCGCGCGGCCAGAGCGTGTGACGGACGAGCACGGGTTCACCTTCGACCCCGAGCAGCTCCGCCAGTTCGCGGCGGACGACGGGCAGGAGTTCGGCGAGCGGAAGCCGGGCGAGGTCAGGCTGGCGCGTGCCGCCGACCATGACGGTGAGCGCCACGTGGTCCTCGGGTGCGCGGCCCGGGAAGAGGCTGGAGGAAAAGAGCACGCCAAGCACCTTCCGTTTTTCGAGCGAGGGCACGAGCATGCCGAAGCCGTCCAGCGGGTGCGCCACCTGCTTGCGACGGTAGCCAAGGAAGAGCGAGCAGACGGGCGGGGACGGGATCTCCGCGAGCGGTGCGAGCGGGCGGTCGTCGTCGAGCCCGAGGCGGAGCGACGCGAGCCCGGCGGCAGGCAGGCAGGCGATGACGGCGGCGCAGGCCTCGGTGTGGCGCTCGTCGCCGCGCGTCCAGCCGAGCCGCCACGGCGATCCGGGCACGATGCGCTCGACGCGCGCGGCGGTCTCGATGCTGCCGGCGGGCAGGCTGGCGGCGAGCGCGCGGGGCAGGGTCTCCAAGCCCTCGCGGAACGAAAGGATGCGCGGCGGACCGGCGGTTTCCCCGCGGGCGCGTTTGGCCTTGGCGGCGGCGATCTGCGCGCGGATGATCGAACCGTGACTCTGCTCGGCGGCCCACAGCGAGGGAAACGAGTGGCGTGCGGAAAGGGCTTCCGGGTCGCCGGCGTACACGCCCGACACGAAGGGATCGAGGCCGTAGTCGACGAGTTCGCGTCCAAAGTGTTCCCCGATGAACGCGGCCAGGCTGAGGTCGTCGGTGCGGTGGCGGCGTCGGTGAAAAAGTTCGCCCAACAGGTGCAGCTTGGCGCCGGCCGAGAAGAGCGGCGAGGTGAGCAGGCCGGGCGGCGAGGAGGGCGCCGCGCGGGGCCGGCCGTTGCGCAGGATGTAGCGATTGCGCGCGGCGGGGCTCGCGTAGCACTTCTCGCCGTCGAGCCCGAGCTCGTGCAGGAGGGTGGTGAGCGCAACGGAACTCTCCTGCAGGGAATTGGGTCCGGCCTCGATGAGCCACGCGCCGTCGCGATCGCTGCGCACGGCGCCGCCGACACGCGGGGCGGCTTCGAAGAGGCGGACGCGCCGGCCGAGGGCCGCAAGCCGGTGGGCGGCGGCGAGGCCCGTCAGGCCTCCGCCGACGATCGCGATGGGCAGGGAGGAAACGTTGGTGTCCACGGGAGCGAGCATGCCCGATTTTCACGCCGGGCGCTGCGCATTTCTTGTCCTACCCCTCGCGTCCGTTCCGCCAACCGACGACGGTGTCGACGAGCGCCTGCATGCACTCGATCTTTGCGGCGGGCGTGATGCCGTGGCCGAGGTTGAAGATGTGTCCGGGCAGATCGCGCATGCCGTCGAGCAGTCGCGCGGCCTCGCGGGAGACGATCGCGGGCGTGGTCTGCATGAGCACGGGGTCGAGGTTGCCCTGCACGGCAACGACGGCGGGCAGGGCGCGGCGGACGGCGGGAAGTTCGCAGGTCCAGTCCACGCTCAGCACGCGGATGCCGGTCGCGGCCTGGCGCGCGTGGTGCGGGGCGGTGCCCTTCGCGTAGAGGATGACGGGGAAGCCGGCCGGCAGGGCGGCGACGATGCGGCGGATCCATTGCAACGACGCGGCCTCGTAGTCGGAGCCGGCGAGGATGCCTCCCCAGGAGTCGAAGATCTGGATGGCGTCGGCGCCGGCCTCGATCTGCAGACGGAAGTAAACGATCAGCGCCTCGGTCAACTTTTCCAGCAAGGCGTCGAAGGTCGCGCGGTCGGTGTGGAAGAGCAGCTTGCTGCGCTCGAAGTCGTCGGAGCTGCCGCCCTCGACCATGTAGGTGGCGAGGGTCCAGGGCGAGCCGCCGAAGCCGAGCAGCGCCTTTGTGCCGGCGAGTTCCTTTTTCAGCAGACGAAGGGTGGCGGCGACGTACTCGAGGTGCGCGGGCACGGAGGACGCTGGCGCGAGGGCGTCGACCTGGGCGCGCGTTTCGATGCGTCGGTCCATTTCGATGCCGCCGCCGTCGCGAAAGGCGTAGGGCTGGCCGAGGGCCTCGGGGATCACGAGGATGTCCGAGAAGAGGATGGCCGCATCGAGGGCGAAGCGGCGCAGCGGCTGCAGCGTGACCTCGACGGCGAGCTCCGGCGTGCGCACCATTTCGAGGAAGGACGACTTCGCCTTGAGTTCGCGATATTCCGGCAGGTAGCGGCCGGCCTGGCGCATGACCCAGATCGGGGGGCGTTCGAGCGGCTGGCAGGCGCAGGCGGCGAGGAAACGTTCTCGGGAGGTCATGCGGAAGAAGATGAATCGGTCGATGGGCCGGCGAGCCAGTCGCGCGGCTGGAGGAAGTGGTCGTAGAGGCGGGCCTCGGGTGTGCCGGGTTCGGGGCGCCAGTCGTAGCGGAAGGCGACGAGGGGGGGCAGGCTCATGAGGATGGATTCCGTGCGGCCCCCGCTCTGCAGGCCGAAGAGCGTGCCACGGTCCCAGACGAGGTTGAACTCGACGTAGCGCCCGCGCCGGTAGAGTTGGAAGTCGCGCTCGCGTTCGCCGTAGGGGCGGTCCTTGCGGCGTGCGACGATCGGGCGGTAGGCGGGGATGAAGTGGTCGCCGACACTGCGCAGGAGTGCGAAGGCGTTTTCGAATCCCCCTTCGGTGAAATCGTCGAAGAAAAGGCCGCCAATGCCGCGCGGTTCGCCGCGGTGCTTCAGGAAAAAGTACTCGTCGCAGGCCCGCTTCATACGCGGGTGGAGGTCGGCGCCGAAGGGAGCCACGGCGTCGCGGGCCGTGCGGTGCCAGTGGACGGCGTCCTCGTCCTCGCCGTAGTAGGGGGTCAGGTCGAAGCCGCCTCCGAACCACCAGACCGGCGCGCCGTCCGCGGCCTCGGCGAGGAAGAAGCGCACGTTGGCGTGGCTGGTGGGGACGTAGGGGTTTTTTGGATGCAGGACGAGGGAGACGCCCAGCGCCTGCCAGGCCCGGCCGGCGAGTTCGGGGCGGTGGGCGGTGGCGGAGGGCGGCAGGCGGGTGCCGTGGACATGGGAAAAGGCGACGCCGGCCTTCTCGAAGACGGCGCCGTCGGCGAGGATGCGCGTGCGTCCGCCGCCGCCCTCGGTCCGCTGCCAGGCATCCTCGCGGAAGCGGGCGGCGCCGTCCTCCGCCTCCAGGGCCGCACAGATGCGGTCCTGCAGGTCGAGCAGGTAGGCTTTGACGGCGGCAGGATCGGGTGCGGCGGACATGGCGGAGGCGGACGAACTGACAAAGGCCTGAGCAGAAGGGCAAGCCCCCTTGACGACTTTGCTAGAGTTCGCGTTCGACAGCGCGCCGGGATGAGCCGATTCATGCCGGGGCGCTTGCGCCATCGATGAACAACACGCTCCTGACCACCGTCGCCGCCACGGGTTTCTCCGTGGCGTTCATTCATGCGGCGATTCCGACGCACTGGCTGCCCTTCGTGCTCGTCGCCCGTGCGCGCGGCTGGGGCCGGGCGAAGACGCTCGCGGTGACGGCCTCGGCGGGCATGGGCCATGTGCTCATGACGAGTCTGCTCGGTCTGGGCATCGCCTGGTTCGGGTTCAACCTCGACGAGCGTTATTCCCATCTCGTGTCGCGCATCGCGGGCGTCGTGCTCGTGGGGATCGGTTGCTATTACCTGTGGCGGCAGTGGCGCGGGAGCGGGATCTGCCACCACGTGGTGGCCGGCAGCCACCATCACGCCAGCGAGCATTGCGGCGAGGAACGCGGGCGCAGCCATTGGGAGGAGGAGCTCAAGGGCAGCAAGCTCGTGGCCGGCGACAAGGCGGCCATCGGCGGGCTCTTCCTCATGATCACGCTGTCGCCCTGCGAAGGATTTCTGCCGGTCTATCTCTCGGCCGTGCAGTTCGGGTGGAACGGGTTCTTCGTGCTCAGCGGAATCCTCGCGGTCGCCACGCTCGCGGGCATGACACTGTTCACGTGGCTGACCCTGATCGGCTTCGGCCGTTTTCAGCTCAAGCGGTTCGAGCGCTGGGAGGCGGGTCTGATCGGTGCGCTTTTTTGCATTCTCGGGCTGGTGATCTTTCTCGTGCGCCACGACCACGCCGGCGAGCACGGGCACGACCATGACCACGATCACTCATGGTTCGCGCCGGCCGGTTCAGCGCAGGGCGTCGGCGATGAGATCCACGTTGCGCCGGAACCGCACCGCGTAGCTGCCGTCGGGTGAGCCGGGGCGGCCGAGGGTTTCGGTGAAGAGCGTGGTGATCACGCGTACGCCGGTTTCGCCTTCGATCTCGCGCACGGCCAACGACGAGGTGCCCGCGCCGAGGAAAATCGCCGGCACCTCCATCGAGCGCACGAGGTCGATCATGCGGGCGAGTTGGGCGGGCTGCGGCGTGCGGCCTGGCTCGAACCCGGGAATGAGCCCGATCTGCAGATCGTAGGCGGCCCCAAAGTAGGCGAATACGTCGTGCGAGGTGGCGAGCCGGCGTCGTCCGGGATCGAGGGAACGGAAACGGCCTTCCGCATGGGCGTGAAGCTCCTCGAGCTCGCGGACGAATGCTTGAAGACGTTCCTCGATGGCGGAGCTGCGGCCGGGCAGCAGGTCGGCGAGGGAGACCGCGACGATGCGTGCGGCGTGGATGACGTTGCGCGGATCGTGCCAGACGTGCGGGTCGAACTGCGAGAAATCCAACTCGACCTCGTCCTCCGGTTCGTAAACGCGGCCCTCTAGGTCGAGCAGCGGCATGCGGTCGGTGGCCACGGCCACCTCGCCGCGGAAGCCCGCGTCGCGCACCACGGCGTCAACCCAGGCGTCGTAGTCGAGTCCATGCACCACCAACAGGCGCGCACCGCTCAGGGCACGCACGGTTTCGGGCGTCGGGTCGAAGTCGCGTGGCGGGACACCGGCCGGAACGAGCGAGGTGGCAAGGACATCGTCGGCGCCCAGCACGCGGATGACATCGAGCAGCACGGGGCTAGTCGTCACGACGGACGGCTGGGCCGGCATGAGGCCGGTGCCGGTCGCGAACAGGACGAGTCCGACGAAAACCCGAAAATGCGAGACGAACATGCGACAAAGATAGCGGATCGGCGCGGGTTTGCGAGCGCGCCGACAACGCTCAGGGCGCAGTCGAAGAAATCCTCGAAGTGGCCCGGCCTTCCCTGCTAGCTCCTGTGCATGCGGATTTATTTCATGGGCATCGGCGGAACGGCCATGGGCAATGCGGCGCTGCTGGCGCGCGCGGCGGGGCATGAGGTGCTCGGTGCCGACGCCGGGGTCTATCCGCCCATGTCGACCGTGCTGGCGGAGGCGGGCATCGCCTTTCACGAGGGCTACGACGCCGCGCGGCTGGCCAGGCTAGCGCCCGACCTCGTCGTGATCGGCAACGCCATGTCCCGCGGCAATCCCGAGGTCGAGTGGCTGCTCGAATCGCGCGCCGTGCGCTTCACCTCGCTGCCGGCGCTGCTGCACGAGACGATCCTTTCGAAGCGCCGCAACCTGGTTGTCTGCGGCACGCACGGGAAAACCACCACGACCTCCCTGACCGCCTTCCTGCTGCGCGAGAACGGCCGCGACCCCGGCTTCCTCATCGGCGGCGTGCCGCTCGATCCGCCCGTGGGCAACCACCTCGGCGCGCCGGAGGACCCCTTCGTGATCGAAGGCGACGAGTACGACAGCGCCTTCTTCGACAAGCGAAGCAAGTTCGTCCACTACGCGCCGCACATCGCCGTGCTCAACAACCTCGAGTTCGACCACGCCGACATCTTCCGCGACCTCGCGGACGTTCAGCGAACCTTCAGCCATCTCGTGCGGATTGTTCCACGCAATGGATACATTGTCATGAACGGCGACGACGACAACCTGCGCGCGCTTGGCCCGATGCCATGGACGCGCGTCGTGCGCGTCGGCCTCGGCGAGGGTTGCGATGTTCGGATTACGAACTTTGCCGAGGAGGCGAGCGGCGTGAGGTTTGCGCTCGCCTGGCAGGAGCGGCCATGGGCGTCCGTGAGTTGGGCGAGTCCCGGCCTGTTCAACGCGCGCAATGCCGCGATGGCGGCGACCGCGGCGGCCCTGGCCCTGCAACCGGAGGATCCGACGCGCCTCTCCCTCGCGGCGCTCGCGCGCTTCCGCGGGGTGAAGCGGCGCCAGGAGGTGCTCGTGGCCACGCCCGCGCTCACCGTGATCGAGGACTTCGGCCACCATCCGACGGCGCTGGCGGAAACACTGCGTTCGTTCCGCAACCGGTTCCCCGGGGCGGTGCTCACGGCGGTGTTCGAACCGCGCAGCAACACCGCACGCACGAAGACCCTCCAGGCCGGGTTCATGCGCGCGCTGGGCCTGGCCGACGAGGTTTACCTCGGAGCGGTCAGCCGGGCGGACAAGCTTGCGGCGGAGGAGCGGTTCGATCCGGAAGCCGTCGCCGGCCATCTCGAGACCCAGGGCGTCGGTGCATTCGCGGCCGCGACCAACGAGGAACTGCTCGAGCATCTGATGCTGGCGACGCTGCCTGTGCGCGGACGCCCGCGGGTCGTGGCGTTCTTCACCAACGGCTCGTTCGACGGGATCATCGGACGGTATGCGGCGGCGGCGGCCGGCGGGGCGGTGAAGGACCGCTAGCCCGCAGATTTCACCATAAACAAGGCCAGACCGGTTTCACAGAGTACACTGAGCCCGGACACAGAGGCAGCGGGAAGCCACGCGGTGTGCGTGGAGTTTACGGCGGACGAACTCCGGGCCAACGCCGAGCCGAAAGTTCGGATTGGAGGATATTTCCTCCGTACTGCATGCTTCGTGAAGCTTGTTCCTCCGCGGTGAAATCTGCGGCTCAAGCGACCGTCGCCCCGCCGAAAAAGGGGCTGGTTCGATATGACCGGGGCGGTCAATGTCGCGCGGTGCTGAAGATTCTTTTCATTGGCGACATCGTGGGGCGGCCGGGTCGGTCGGTCGTGGCCGAGAAGGTGGCGGCTTTGCGGGTGGAGCGCGGTTTCGATTTCGTGGTGGCCAACGCGGAGAATGCGGCGGCGGGGGCAGGCATCACCGGCTCGATCGCCTCGCAACTGCTGGCGGCCGGCGTCGATGCGCTCACGCTTGGCGATCACGTGTGGGATCAGCGGGGGTGGGAGAGCGAAATCGGGCGTTTCGAGCGCGTGTGCCGCCCTGCCAACCTGCCCGCGGCCTGTCCGGGGCGCGACCATGTGGTGCTCGAAAAGGACGGTTTCCGCCTCGCGGTATTCACAATGTTGGGACGCAACTTCGTGGGCATGAAGGGCGAGTGCCCCTTTCTCGGCGCGGACGCCCTGCTCACGCGGACGGTCGGGGCGGGTGCGGCGGACGCCGCGCTCGTTGAAGTCCACGCGGAGGCGACCTCGGAAAAGCAGGCCCTCGGCTGGTATCTCGATGGACGGGCCCTCGCGGTGCTCGGGACGCATACGCACGTGCCGACGGCGGACGCCTGTGTGCTTCCGCAAGGCACGGCCTTCATGTGCGATGTCGGCATGACCGGGCCGTATGCGAGCGTGCTCGGGCGCGAAGTGAAGCCTGTGATCGGACGCTTCGTGGACGGGATGCCGAGGAAGTTCGACGTGGCCGAAGGCGATGTGCGCCTGTCGGGCGCGGCGGTGACCTACGATCCGACGCTTCGCCGGGCGGTCGGCTGCGAGTTGCTGACGATCCGCGCCTGACCGAGGGGGACGACCGGAGGCCGGAAAAGCTGCGGGGCGGGGCGCTCGAGTCGCCTCCGGCCTACTTCGCTCCGGCCGGCTGGGCGGCGAGGGTCTCCCTCACGGACTCCTCGTACACGCCGAGGTTGCGGAAGCGCTCGTAGCGGGTGTCGAGCAGCTTTTCCACGCCGAGATCGCGGAGGTCGTTGAGATGTTTGTGCAGCACGTACTTCAGCGCCTTCGCGGACTGGGCGGGATCGTTGTGGGCACCGCCGAATGGCTCGGGGATGACCTCGTTGACGACGCCGAACTTCTCCAGCGTGGCGGCGTCGAGCTTGAGGGCCTCGGCGGCACGCGGGGCGGCGGCGGCGTCCTTCCAGAGGATGGCGGCGCAGCCCTCGGGAGAGATCACCGAGTAGTAACTGTTCTCGAAAATGAGCACGCGGTCGGTGACGCCGATGCCGAGGGCGCCGCCGGAGCCGCCCTCGCCGACGACGACGGAGATCGTGGGCACGCGCAGCATGGCCATTTCGCGCAGGTTGACGGCGATTGCTTCGGAAACGTGGCGTTCCTCGGAGCCGATGCCCGGGTAGGCGCCGGGCGTGTCGATGAAAGTCAGCACGGGGATGCCGAAACGCTCGGCGAGCTTCATGAGGCGCAGCGCCTTGCGGTAGCCCTCGGGCTGGGGCATGCCGAAATTGCGGGCGATCTTTTCCTTGGTTTCGCGGCCCTTCTGCTGGGCGACGATCATGACGGATTCGCCGTTGAAGAAGGCGGTGCCGCCGATGAGGGCGCGATCGTCGTTGAACTGGCGGTCGCCGTGGAGTTCCTGAAATCCTTCGCAGATCAGATTGACGTAATCCAAGGCGTACGGACGGCGCGGATGCCGGGCGATCTGCACGCGCTGCCAGGGCGTGAGACTCGAGTAGATCTCCCGCTGGGTGGCCTCGATCTTCTGCGTGATGCTTTCGATCTCGGCGGACACCTCGAGGTTGTTTTCGAGAGACTGCTGGCGCAGCTGGTCGAGTTGCGCGCTGAGGTCGCGCAGCGGTTTTTCGAATTCCAGCGTGTAGGCGGGCTTGTCCATCGGGCGGAGGCTAGGGAGGCCGGGCGAGCGCTGTCAACGGGTGCGCAAGCGCCGCGCGTTTGCGATTTTTACGGTCGGACCGAGCGGCGGCGGAGGCGGAGGGAGCGCATCACAGGCCGCCTTGGTGGGCCTCGGGATTCTTCAACTGGTCCTTCCAACCGAGGATCTTGGCCTGCGCGCCGAATTTCTCGGCCATGGCCTTGTCGCCCTTTTCCATCCAAACGCGCGAGAGGGTCGTGTTGATGAAGAGATCGTCGGGACGAAGGGCGTGGGCGCGCTCGGCGGCACTCAGCGCGGCGTCGAAGCGGCGCAGCGAGAAGGCGATCTCCGCGAGGGCATGCCACGCTTCGAAGGAGGCGGGCGCCGCGCACGTGGCGCGGTCCAGTTTCTCCAGGGCGGCGTCGGTGTCGCCCATGGTGTAGTCGAAGGTCGCATCCTCGATGAGCGCTTGCAGTTCCTCGGCGGTCATGGGGGCAGGCTGGGGAGTTTTTCTCGCCGGGGGAAGCGGCGATTCGGGACTTCCGTGCAGCGGAGCGCATCGCAGCTTCTTGCAGGGCGGCAGCGGTGGCCGCGGCAGGGGCCTCGGGCCCGTGGGGCGGCTTGGGCGTTTCACCCGCGTCTGCGGCGCGGAGCGCCGTCCATGGGCGAGACGCCCATGCCACTTTCCGCTGTGCGAGATATTGGGGTTTAGCGGGAGCGCTTCTTCACCCAGTCGACCAAGGCGGCGGGGCGGTCGAGGTGAGTCCAGACGAGGCGGAGGAACTCGGTGGGATGGATGTCGTGGGTGCGGAAGAAATTCCGGTCGCCGCCGCAGCCGTACATGAGGCTCGGGGGCAGCTCGCCCATCAGCTTGGCCCGGGCCTTGGGGATGATGCGCGGCAGCCAGGAGATCCCGTCGAAGGCGGCGTCCTTGGGCGGGAGGGTCGCGGGATCGAGCACCTGAGCGCTCGGGCGGCCGTTCTGGACGTTGAGAAAATAGTCGCGGCGAATGAGCTCGACGCCCACAGCGGTGCCGAAGTCGGGTTCGCCGTCGTTGTTGGCGTCCTCGGCGTAATCGTAGAGGTGCTGCGACGAGATGCCGTTGGCGGCGAGGAAGGCGCGCTCCTCGGGCGAGAAGAAGGTGTCGGCACCGCGCTGCCCGCGCGCGTACTGGGCGACGGCCTTGTCGTAGAGGGCGCGGAAGGCGATCGTGAAGGTATAGTGCTTCATGGTTGGCCTCATTCGAAGCAAGACCCCGTCGATTGCAACTGCGCCGCGGACCTGGCTTCCGTGCGCCCATTTCACCCGATGAAAGGTGTGGAGGTGGATGCGGCTTCATGCCGCGATGGCCCGCGGAGGGCGTTCATCGCGGCGTAAAGCCGCTCCTACGCATTCCTTGCGAAACGTTGCGTCTGTGCGGGCTCAGCGCGCCGGACGGAAATCGAGCAGGCGCTTCTCGCGGTCGACCTTGTGCACCTCGACGTCGAGCTTCGCGCCGAGCGCGTAGCGGGCCTTCGAGCGGCGTCCGACGAGTGCGGCGCCGTCGGGGCTTTGGAAGAAGGGGTCGTCGCCGAGGGTGTTGGCCGGCACGAAGCCGAAGGCCATCGACTCGACGAGTTCGATGAAGAGGCCGTGTCCCCGCACGTCGGTGATGACGGCGGCGAAACGCGTACGTTTCTTCTTCGCGAGTTCGCGCTCGAAGAACTCGAGCATCTTGATCTTCACGCTCTCGCGCTCGGCCTCCTGGCTGTTGGTCTCGGTCGTGCTCAGGTGTTCGCCGAGGTTGTCCATGTGGCCGGCGCTGTAGGGGAAACGGTAGCCGGGCGGCGTGGGCCAGCCGGCGTGCTTGATCAGGTGGTAGTCGAAGACGCGATGGACGACGAGGTCGGCGTACCGTCGGATCGGCGAGGTGAAGTGCGTGTAGTCCTTCTTGTGCAGGCCGTAGTGCCCGTCGGCCGAGCCGCGGTAGGCGGCCTTCTTCAAGCTGCGCAGGAGGGAAGTGCGCAAGAGGTGGCCCTGCGGGTGGTCGCGCAGGGTGGCGAGCAGCTTGACCACGGCGGGGCGCTGGGCGAGGTCGCCGGTCTGGATCTGGAAGGTGCCGAGGTATTCGCGCAGTTCGGCGAGTTTCTCGGCGTCGGGCTCGTCGTGCACGCGGTAGAGCGAAGGCAGTTTCTGTGTGCGCGTCATGCGGGCCACGGCCTCGTTGGCGGCGAGCATGAACTCCTCGATGAGCTGGTGGCTCTCGTCGTGCTCGATCTTTTCGAGGCGGTCGGCGTAGCCCTCCTCGTCGACGAAGACCTTCGTCTCCGGCATGTCGAGGTCGAGGCTGCCGTGGGCCATGCGGTCGGTGCGCAGCTTGCGGGCGATGGCCCAGAGTTTGCGCACCCAGCCCTGCAGGTCGCAGAGTTCGAGGTCGGAGAGATCGGAGAGGGCGCGGCCGGTCGATCCGGTCTGGTGCTTGGGCGGGAGGGGCAGGCGGCGCACGTTCTCGAGGTCGTTCTCGAAGAGCAGGGCGTAGGCCTGCTTGTAGGTGAGCCGCTTGCGGCTGCGGATGACCGTGTTGGCGAAGGTTGTGCCCTTGAGCCGCCCGCGCGTGTCGAAGGTGAGGAAGACGGCCTTGGTCAAACGGTCCTGGGCCTCGACGAGGGAACAGAGGCCGTTGGACAACTTTTCCGGCAGCATGGGGACGACGGTGCCGACGAGGTAGGTCGAGTTGCCGCGCCGTTGCGCTTCGCGGTCGAGGGCCGAGCCGGGTTTCACGTAGGTCGAGACATCGGCGATGTGCACGCCGACGCGCACGGAGCCGTCGTCGAGCGTTTCGAGCGAGAGGGCGTCGTCGAAATCCTTGGCGTCGTCGGGGTCGATGGTGAAGGTCGGTACCTGCCGGTAGTCGAGCCGGCCGACGGTCTCGCGCTCGCGGACGGTGTCGGGCAGCGCGGCGACCTCGCGTTCGACCTCCGCGGGGAAGCGCGGGTCGAGGTCGAACTTGCGGTAGACGCCGAGCAGTTCGGCGCGAGGCTCCCAGGTGCGGCCCAGACGCTCGACGATCTCGCCTTCGATGAGATGGTGGCGCTGTTCCCATGCGCCGAGACGGACGACGACCTTGTCGCCCGGCTCGGGCAGGGGCTTGAGCTTGCCCTGCGCGGGGTCGCCGACGGCGATGTCGTGGATGTAGCGGGGGTCGTCGGGCGAGACGTAGAAACTTTTGCGCACGCGGCGCAGGGTGCCGACGACGTCGGGCCGGCCGCGCTCGAGCACGGCGACGACGCGTCCGGTCGCCTCGTCGCCGCGACCGTCGCGGCGGCGCTGGCGCTTTGCGTTGACGCGCACCTGCACGAGGTCGCCGTGCAGGCCGATGCCGGTGTCCTCGGGGGCAACCTGGACGGCCTCCGCGCGGCCTTCGCCGGGCTTGGTTTCGGGAACGACGAAGGCCGAGCCGCCCTGGCGGAACTGGAGGCGGCCGGTGAGGAGGTCCTCGCCGGCGGGCAGGGCGAGCTTGTCGCCTTTGACAAAGACGAGGTCGCCCTTGGCGGCGAGCAGGCGCACCTCGTGGGCGAGCTGGCGTTGGGCGCGCTTGTCGAGCTTGAGCAGGCGGCCGAGGCCGGCGGCGTTGACGGGACGGTAGGACGGGTCGCGGAGCAGGGCGAAAATCGAATCGCGGTATTTCATAGGGAGGACGCGGTGGCGCTCAAAGCGGTCGCCAGCCGGGGGCGCCTGCGCCCGTTGCAAGAATTTGCGTTGGAATGCGGCGGGCGCCGGTGTTTGGTTGAAGGTGATGAAAATCGTTCACGTCGCGAGTGAATTGTATCCGTACGTCAAGACAGGGGGGCTGGCGGACGCTGTCGGGTCCCTGGCCGGCACGCTCGCGGAGGCGGGGCACGAGGTCTCGGTCTTCCTTCCGGGTTACCGCGCCGTGCTCGATCATCCGGACGCCGCGCGCGCCGAGCGATTGCAGCGGCTGCGCATCGAGATGGGCGACGTCTTCATGAGCGGCGACATCCGCTCGTTCTCGCCGCGCGAGAACCTCACGATCTACCTCGTGTGCCGCGAGGAGTTCTTCGACCGGCGCAACCCCTACGGCAACGGCGAGCGCGACTACGAGGACAACCACCACCGGTTCATCTTTTTCTGCAAGGGTGTGGTGGAGGCCCTGCGCCTGAACGACATCGGGGCGGACGTGGTCCACGGCCACGACTGGCAGGCCGGCCTGCTGCCGCTGCTGCTGCGCCACGCCGAACAGCGGCACGGCGTCACGCTGGCGATGAAGACGATCTTCACGGTGCACAACATCGCCTTCCAAGGCGTGTTTCCCATGCGTTCGTTCTACCGCACGAACCTGCCCGAGGAACTCATGGGCATCGACGGCATCGAGTACTACGGACAGATGAGCATGATGAAGGGCGGGTTGCTCTTCGCGGACCGTGTGACGACGGTGAGCCCGCGTTACGCGCTGGAGATCCAGACCCCGGAGTTCGGCTGCGGCCTGGACGGCGTGGTGCAGACGCGCGCCGACGACCTCGTCGGCCTCATCAACGGCATCGACACGCAGGTGTGGAACCCCGCGGTCGACCCGTCGTTGCCGGCCAACTACACGGCCGCGGACCTGACGGGCAAGGCGGCCTGCCGTGCGGCGTTGCTCAAGCAGACAGGGCTCGACCCCGCGGCCAAAGCGCCGGTCATCGGCATGATCTGCCGTCTCACGGAGCAGAAAGGCGTGCACCTCTTGCTGGAGAACAAGGCGTTCTTCGAGCGCGAGGACGTGCGCTTCATCGTGCTTGGCACGGGCGAGGCGCGGTTCGAACAAGGCGTGCGTGAGCTGGCGGCGGCGTTGCCGAACAAGGTGGCCTTCGCTTCGCGCCTCGACGAGAAGATGAGCCACCTTGTGGAGGCGGGCAGCGACTTTTTCCTGATGCCGTCGTGCTTCGAACCCTGCGGGCTCAACCAGATGTATTCGCAGGCCTACGGCACGGTGCCGCTGGTTTCGAAGGTCGGCGGCCTGGTGGACACGGTGATCGACCTCGAAGCCGACCCGGCCAAGGGCACGGGCATCATGTTCGCGCCGACCGTCGAGGGCGTGGGCGCCGGGCTGGCGCGCGCGCTCCGCCTCTTCGCCGACCGTCCGCGCTACGAAGCCGCGCAGCAGCGCGGAATGGCCCGCGACTTCAGCTGGCGCAAGGCGGCGCGCGCCTACGAGCAGCTTTATCAGGACGCGCTCTGACCGACCGCGGGCGCGCGCCGGGTCTTAACGTTCAACGCAAAAGCCTTTGCGAGGTCCCTTCGCCGCAGGCATCCCCAAACTCTTACCATGAATCCCTCCGAATACCTTCATTCCCTCTTCTCGCTCTCCGGCAAGGTCGCCGTCGTCATCGGCGGCACCGGGGAACTCTGCGGCGCCATGGCCGAAGGCCTTGCGGGTGCAGGTGCCGAGGTCGTGCTCGTCGGCCGCAACGAGGAGAAGGCGAACGTCCGCCTCGACCGCATCGCGGCCAACGGCGGGAAGGCCTACTTCGTCTCCGCCGAGGCCTCCAGCAAGGCCGCCCTCGAGACGCTGCTGGCGGAGGTCCTGAAGCGGTCGGGACGGGTCGACATCGTCGTGAACGGAGCAGGCATCAACTCGGCCACCCCCTTCCTCGACATCACCGAGGAAGAGTACGACCGCATCCTCAACGTGAACCAGAAGAGCGTCTTCCTCGGCTGCCAGGTCTTCGGCAAGTATCTCGTCGAACGCGGCGAGGGCGGTTCGATCATCAACCTGGGCTCCATGTCGGCCGTGGTACCGCTGTCCCGAGTGTTCACCTACTCGGCGACCAAGGCGGCCGTGCACAACCTTTCCAAGAACCTGGCCCGCGAATGGGCGCCGAAAAAGGTGCGCGTGAACATTCTCGTCCCCGGCTTTTTCCCGGCAGAACAGAACCGCAAGGTCCTCACGCCGGAGCGCGTGGCCGCCATCATGGGCCACACGCCGGCGAAGCGTTTCGGCGAGGCGCGCGAACTGATCGGCGCGACCCTTCTCCTTGCGAGCGACGGAGCCGGCAGCTTCATCACGGGCGAGGAACTGATCGTCGACGGCGGCTATCACGCGATGACGATCTGACCAGTAGCGGGTAGCGGGTAGCGAGTAGCGGGTAGCGAGTAGATTCAAACCCATAGAGAAGGCCGCGCGGTGCGCGGCCTTTTTGTGGTCCGGTTCTACTCGCTACCCGCTACTCGCTACTTTCCACTTCCCCCCGCCTTTTCCCACCATTTCTTGAGAATGGCGTGGGCCACGGGGGCGGCGATCAGGCCGCCGCCGGCGTCTTCGCCGGGGGTGTCGCCTTCGATGGCCACGGCGATGGCGATCTGTGGGTCCTCGATCGGAGCGAAGCAAATGAACCAGCCGACGGTGAGGTTGCCCGAGCGCTGGGCAGTGCCGGTCTTCCCGGCGATGCGCAGGCCGGGGATGCGCATGCGGGGCTGGCTGATGTAGCGCGCCGTGCCGGTCAATACGCACTGCTCCATGCCTTCGACCAGCGCGGAATAATAATCTGCCGGCAGGTCGAGCGGCGCCGAGCGCTGGGTGCTGCGTCCCGCCTGGTGCAACATCGTCGGAGTGGTGTGAGTCTCGCGACGCGCGAAGGACGCGACGAAGGCCGCCATTTGCAGCGGCGTCACGAGCAAGTCGCCCTGGCCAATGGAGAAGTTGGCCGTGTCGCCGGGATTCCAGGGCGAGCCGCGGACCCGGCGTTTCCATTCGGGGTCGGGGACGAGCGTGCGGGAGGCCTCGTGGGGGAGCTCGATGCCGGTCTGCGTGCCGAGTCCGAAACGCCGGGACTCCGCCGCAAGGGCGTCCGCCGTCGTCTCGAGCCCGGTCTTGTAGAAGAAGGAATTGCAGCTCTTTTCGATCGCATAGCGAAGTCCGATCTCGCCGCGGTCGCCGTGGTTGTTGCAGGCGAAGAGCCGGTTGCCGACCCGGTAGGCGCCCATGCACGTGACAGTGGTGTCGGGCGCGATCGCGCCGACGCGCATGCCGGCGATGGCGGTGAGGATCTTGAAAGCCGATCCCGGTGGATACAGTCCCTGGACCGGGCGATTGAGCCAGCCGCCGGCCTCGTTGATCTCGGCGTACTTCGCGTTCGAAATGCGCGGCGACGTCTCGTTGAGATCGTAGGCCGGGTTGCTTGCGATGGCGAGCACCTCGCCCGTGCGGATGTCGAGGGCAACGACTCCGCCGGAATAGCCTGTGTTGCGCAGGGCTTGGTCGGCGGCGATTTGGACGTCGATGTCGAGACTGGCCGTGATGTTGCGCCCGGGAATCGGCAGTCGTTTATCCAGCGGTGGCTCGATGCGGTAGCCGCCCGGGTCCACGCGGTAGATCGTTCCGCCGGCTTCGCCCTGTAACTCTGCATCGAACCGGGCCTCCAGCCCGTCGCGTCCCGCCGTGCCCTTCATCTTGAAGGTGCGCAGGTCGGATCCGGGGAAATCCTCCGTCGCTTCGATGTCGTCGACCTTCACCGAGCCAAGGGCGTGCGCGGCCGCCGAGCCGTAGGGATAATAGCGTGCGCTCGACGTGTAGATCTGCAGCGGGGAGTTGACGGGGATCTGCTCGGTCAGACGCGCGTAATCCTCGGGGGCGAGGTCCTCGACCAGCGCAAAGGGCAGCAGCAGCTGGCGCTGGAAATGTGCAGCCAGCACGTCGCCGTCGAGTTGGTAGTCGCGCCCGGTGGCCCGGTTCACCTCCTGCAGGTAGCGCTCGACCACCGAAAACCGGGCGATGCGCATGAGTTGCCAGGCACTCGGGACGTCCTTGTCGCCCGAGTCGCGGTAGGCGCGTCGAATCTTTAAGAACTCGCTGCGGAACTCGCCCTTCAGTTCGTCGAGATACAGCACCACGGAGAAGCGCGCACGGTTGCCGACGAGCAGACGGCCCTCGCGATCGTAGATGTTGCCCCGCGGACCGGGAATCAGGATGCGCCGCTGGTTTTGAATCCGCTCGCTTTCGTGGTAGATGTCGGTGCGCGCCAGCTGCTGGTAGGCGAGACCGCTCGCAAGCACGATCAACATCGCCACGACCAAGAAGTAAAAGAAAAGGATGCGGGGGTTCCGCGCCTTGTAGGCCTCGATCAGGCGGCCCGAACGGTCGGGGTAGGGAGTGGTGGTCTTGCCCGCCATCACCTTCAGATCACTCCGCGTTGTTCGACGCGCAAGCTGACTCCCGCAATTTCGAGGCTGCGTTCGTGGAGGGCAAGGACCCAGGGCGTGATCAGGGCGAGGGTGATCTGCGAGAGGAACAGGTCTGCAAACAGCCGGAGCCACGAGGCTCCGGGGTGGGGGAGGTCGCCGACGCGGGTGAAGGAGAACGCCAGAAAGAGTCCGAGATTCGCCAGCAGGGCGACCACAATGCCGAAGAAGGCCTCCTCGCGGGGAAACCGGTTGCGCAGGTTGTGAATCACGCTGTGGGCCAGAGCGAACAGAAAGGCGTGCAGGCCAAAGGCAACCGGGGCGGTGGCGTCGCAAAGGGCGCCCACGAGGAGCACGGTCACGAGGCCCTCCCGATGTTCGAGACGCAGGGACGCGAAAGTCACGAGCAAGCCCCCGGCCCAGAGATGCATATGCCAGGGGGCGAGGTAGTGGTTCGCCTGCGCAAAGAGCGCGACGACCAGCCAGCCGCAGAGGACCGTCGCGAGAACCCGTCGGGCCGGCTCCTTCATGACCGGGGCCTCTCCGCGAGGGCGGGCGGCGGGTTGAGTGGAACGAGCACCGTGACCTCGAGCAGTTCGGCGAGACGGGGATCGAGCAGTACGTCGCCCGAGCGGAAGAGGCCGTCCGTGCTCTCCTCGACTTTCATCAGCGTGCCGATGACAAGCCCCGCGGGAAAGACGCCGCCGAGTCCCGAGGTCACCAGGCGGCGTGGCGATGTCTCGGTGGCGACGATGTCGAGCGGCACGAACTCCGCCCGGCCGCGCGGTTGGGAAAAGGCATGGGCGACGCCCCCTTGAAAACTGATCGGACGTGGGTCGCCTTCCAGGCTGGCCGAAAGCCGCGTGGTGGGACTGCTCACGAGGTCGACCACGGCAGTGTAGGCGCCCACCTCCGTCACGCGCCCAACCACGCCGCCGCCGAAGATGACCGGCGAACCCGGAACGAGGCCGAAGTTGCGCCCTTTGCGGATGACCAGACGCTGCCACCAGGCGTTGAAGTCGCGCCGGGCCACGCGCGCTGGCTCCGCCCGGTAGCGCGTGTCGGTTGGCAGGCCCAGCAGGTTCTCAAGCCGAGCGATCTCTGCATGGAGGGCGGCGTTTTCGGCGGCTTGCACTTCGTACGAGGCCGTCAGACGCGCGAGATCGCGTCCGGCCTCGATCAGTTCGGTTCTCGAGCGCGTGCGCGACGACCAGAAATCCTGCAGGTCGCGCACGTAGGAAGGCACCACTTCAACCGGGGCCTGCAACTCGAAGAAACTCAGCCGGGCGAAACGCTTCAGGACGGTGGGAACGATCAACCAGGCGAGGACGAGCACGCCCAAGGTGAGAAAGGGTCTGGCTTGATCGAAGCGACGCGGAAGCACCGGAGGAGGAGGGAAAGGGAAGGAAGGCGGGTGTGTCTAGTCCGCATAATCGGCACGCGGAAGCCGAATGTTGCGCATCATATCTCCCCGGCCTGCCGCCCTTGGCCGGACGTCATTGCCAGCAACTCCTTCACCCAGCGGCGGTGCGGTCCGGAGAGGGTGAGGCGATCGACTTCGTTCACGGGCACCCAGACGAGCCCCGGATCGGCGAGGCGGGGCGGGGCGGCGACGGCGTGAATATGCTCGGTGATCGCGTACCGGGTGATGCCGCGGGTGCGCCGGGCGAGGGCTTCCCTTTCAGCGAACGCGGCGGGATCGATGCCGAGGGCCTCGGCGGGCGGAAGTTCGTGCAACCCGGCCAGCCGGCGCGCCCCGGCTTCCGCGCGGTGCAGGAGCAGGCGGCCTTCATGCAAACACCACGCGCGGTGGACGGTCTTTCGCTCGATCTGCTTTGGCGCAAGGCGCGGATACGCCTCCGGATCCCCCTGCCGGCGCGCCGCGCAGAAATCCAGCACCGGGCACACCGTGCAGAGCGGACTCTGCCGATGGCACACCGTTGCGCCGAGTTCCATGACGGCCTGGTTGTAGTCGCCCGGTCGGTTGCGGTCCACGAGCTCGTCGGCGAGCGGTGCAAACGCCTTCGACGCCGAGGCGGAGTCTCGGTGGGGCGTCGCGTCGGCCGTCAGGCGGGCGAGGATGCGCACGACGTTGCCATCCACGCAGGCCGCCGGTTCTCCGAAGGCGATGCTGGCAATGGCCGCGGCGGTGTAGGGGCCGACGCCTGGCAGTTCGCGCCACTCCACGGGCGTGCGCGGCGGGGCCGGCAGCGCCACGACGGCCTGGGCGAGGCGGTGCAGGTTGCGGGCCCGGGAATAGTAACCGAGGCCTTCCCAGAGCTTCAGCACGCGGTCCGCGGGAGCGGCGGCCAGCGCCGCGAAGTCGGGCAAGGCCTCCATCCAGCGGGCAAAGTAGGGCAGCACGGTCTTCACCTGGGTTTGCTGGAGCATGAACTCGCTCACGACAGTCTTGTACACCTCCGGTTTCTCGCGCCAGGGCAGGCGGCGGCGGTGCGTGTCGTACCAGGCGAGCAGGGCCGAGCGAAAGGCCTCCCGGTCGGAAACGAGCTGGCGGGCTTGGGCGGTCACGGCGCACCACAACGCACAAATCGCAGGCGGGCGAAAGCCGGCGTTGCTTTTTCGTGCGTTTTCCCGGGTTTTCTGCCTCACCGTTGCCCATGCCGAAATCCAAGGACGCCGGGGACGCGCCTAAGAAGCTCAGCACCTACACCGCCAAGCTCGCCGACGAACAGATGGTTCGTCTGCAAGCCATCTGCACCAGCCGTGGCTGGAAACCTTTCGACGTGGCCTACGCCCGCTTCGCCTTCAAGGGGCCCGACGTCAACGTCACGGCGTACACAAGCGGCAAGATCGTCGTGGCCGGCAAGGGCACCGAGGAGTTCGTTTCCATGACGCTCGAGCCGGAGGTGACCGGGGTGGCCCGTCTTGGCTACGACGAGGTCCTGCATCCCGACTGGTTCGAGCCCCACGCCGGTCTCGATGAAAGCGGCAAGGGCGACTTCTTCGGTCCGGTGGTCGCCGCCACCGTCGTAGCCGAAAAGGCCGCCATCGAGGCCTGGCGGAAGGCGGGCGTGCAGGACTCGAAAAAGATCGCCGAGTCGCGCATCCTCCAGCTCGACACCCTCATCCGCGGCACGCCGGGCGTCGTGGTGAAAACCTGCCATTGCGGGATGCCGAAGTACAACGAGCTCATGGCCCGCCCGCGTGCCAACCTCAACGCGCTCCTCGCCTGGCAGCACGCCACCGCGCTCCTCCAGGCCCTCGCCGAGAAACGCGTGCCCTGGGGCCTGCTCGACCAGTTCAGCGAGCAGCCGCTGGTGCAGCGGGAACTCGCGCGCAAAGGCGAGACCGTTTTCGAATTGCGGATGAGGACCAAGGCCGAGGAGGACCCGGTGGTCGCGGCGGCCTCCGTGGTCGCGCGCGCGGAGTACGTGCGCATCATGCGCCGGCTGTCCGAGCAGTTCGGCGCGCCGCTGCAGAAGGGCGCCGGCGCCGGCGTCAAGGTGCAGGCCCGTGAGATCATGGCCCGCTTCGGAGCCCGCGCCCTCGGCGACTTTGCCAAACTGCACTTCCGCACCGCCTACGAGGTCGTTTCCGAGGCCGGCAAGCTCGACGAGCTGCCTTTGAAGCCTCCGCCGCCGAAGATGGCCTGGTAGGCTCGGCGCGGGCGCATCTCCGTTCCTTGCACGTTGCCGACGTCCGCAGTGGCACGGGCCTCTTGCCCGTGCCACTTGCCACCGCGCACGATCCTGAGATGCGCCCGCGCGGCGGTCCCTTCGCTTGACGGAGCGCGCGGCCCCCGCACGCTCGGGCCGATGGAATCCGCCTTTCCCGCGCCGGCGCCGTCCGCCGCCGACCGTCCGTGCCTTCCGGCGGCGCGGCCGGCCGTACGCTGAACCATGGGCCGGCGACGCCAGCTCCGCGGCTTCGATCTGAAGCAGATCGACGGGTTCGAACACCTCGTCGGAGTCGACGAGGCCGGCCGCGGCGCGCTTGCCGGGCCGGTCGTGGCCGCGGCCGTGGTCGTGACGCGGGACTTTCTCGATTCGCGCTGGACCGAGGCCAACGCCCGCCGCATCAACGACTCGAAGCAGCTCGACGCCGCGGCGCGCGAGGCCCTCTGGGCGGACTTCGAGCGGCTCGTCGCCGAGGGCCGGATACACGCCAATCCCGGGCTCGCGACCGTCGCGGAGATCGAGCAGTTCAACATTCTCGGGGCGACGAAGCTGGCCATGCGGCGGGCGCTCGAGGGCATCTTTCCCCCGTCCGCCTTCGAGCAGCGGCGCGAGCCGGACCTCTTTTCCTCGGCCGAGGAGATCGCCGCCTTCCGGCCGCAGGTCTCCGCGCGCGTGCTTGTTGACGGCCTTCCGCTGCGGAACTTTCCGTATCCGCACACGGCCGTGGTCAACGGCGACGCGCGCTCCCTGACCGTCGCCATGGCGTCGATCGTGGCGAAGGTGGTCCGCGACCGCCACATGGCCGGGCTGGAGGAACGGTATCCGGGCTATGGATTCGCCCAGCACAAGGGCTACGGCACGGAGGAGCACCGGGAGGCGGTCCTCCGCCTCGGCCGCTGCCCGGAGCACCGCGAGCTCTTCCTGCGCAAGCTGCTGGCGGCCCGGGTCGATCCGCGGCAGGTCGACTTCCTGGCGGGCGAGGCCGGTTGATCGGGCCGGCGTTGCCAAACCTGCGCGATCCGTTTCGCTCCCCGCCATGGCCGGCAAGAAGCATACCTCCCTCGACCGCGTGCTCGGGCGGCTCGACACGCTCGACGCGGTCAACCTCACCCAGCTCGTGCAGCGGCTCGCGCGCGAGCGCGGCATGTTCGAGGACATCTTCAACACGCTGCAGGAGGGCGTGCTCGTCATCGGGCTCGACGGCGAGATCGTCTACGCCAACGACGCCGCCCACCGCCTCATCGGCCTCAACGAGGACGAACTGCACGGCGAGGTGCTCTGGCGCCTCGTGCCCGGCCTCCGGCCCTCGTTGGGAGCGGCGCTGGACGACGGCGACGGCCCCGCCGCGCTGCCCGTGATGGCGCGGGAGTTCGAGCTCACCTATCCCGAGCCGCGCACCGTCCGCCTCTACATGGTGCCCTTCGGCGGGGAGGCGCGCGGGGACCAGCGGCGCTTCGCCGTCATCCTCTCGGACATCACGCGCGACAAGGAGAGCACGGAGGAACGCATCGAGAACGAGCGCACCTCGTCGATCCTCCTGCTCGCCGCCGGCGTGGCCCACGAGCTCGGCAACCCGCTCAACTCGCTCACCATCCACCTTCAGCTCATCGAGCGGAAGCTGAAGAAGCTGAAGGCCAGCCGCGAGGCGGAGGCCCTCGGCGAGTCAATCCGCGTCTGCCGCGACGAAGTTGCGCGCCTCGACGGCATCATCGCGAACTTCCTCGAGGCGATCCGTCCGCGCACGCCGGATCTGGCGGAGATCAACCTTGTCGACGTGCTCGACGAGGTCCTGCGCTTCCAGCACCGCGAGCTCGCGGACCGCGGCATCGCCGTGGAGGCGGAGACCGCGGAGACGCTCCCGGCGGTCATGGCCGACCGCAACCAGCTCAAGCAGGTCTTCTTCAACATCGTGAAGAACGCCGTCGAGGCCATGAAGCCGGGCGGACACCTGCGCATCCGCACGCGGGCGGACGACGAGAATGTGTATCTGCTTTTTGGCGACACGGGCAGCGGCATCCGCCAGGAGGACCTTGTGCGCCTCTTCCAGCCCTACCACACGACCAAGCCGGGCGGGCACGGCCTCGGCCTGATGATCGTGCAGCGCATCATGCGGGAGCACGGCGGCCAGGTCGGCCTCGAAAGCAAGGAGGGCGTCGGCACGGTCGTGACCCTGCAGTTCCCGCGCAAGGACCGCCGCGTGCGCATGCTCAAGGAGTGACGATCGGGACGGCGACCGTGGGAGATCGCATCTGCTGTCGGCCCGGTCCCCCGACCGGGCGGGATCGGAGGATCGGGAAACCGTCCCGCGTCCGCGTGGTCCCGCGCCGCGTGAGGGCACGCGGCCTACAGCGTTGTTGGCCCGGTCCCCTGACCGGGCGGGTTCGGTGCGCTGGCAGGCGCTATTTCTTCGCCGCCTTCTTGCGCACCTTGCGGGTCACGGGGCGCTCGATGTTGAGGTAGGTCTTGGAGAGCATCTGGCTCTCGTAGAACTCGACGAGGCGGACGCCCTCGCGCGGCTTGACGAGATCCTTGCGGGTGGCGGCGTCGATCTGGGCCTTCATGCGCCGGCAGAGTTCCTCCCACTGGTATTGCACGCCCTCGATGACGTCGGAGATGCGGCTGCCGCTGAGCGCCTCCTCGATGTAGAAGCCGTTGGGCTCGTCGGGTTCGAGGAAGACGTGCACCTCGTTGACGCGTCCGAAGAGGTTGTGCAGGTCGCCCATGATGTCCTGGTAGGCACCGGTAAGGTAGATGCCGAGGTAGTAGGGTTTCCCGTTGAGCGGATGGACGTTCAGGTAGTCCTTCGTGTCCTGCAGGTCGACGAAGCTGCTCACCTTGCCGTCGGAGTCGCAGGTGATGTCGGCGAGGATGGCGTTGACCGTCGGCTTCTCCTTCAGGCGGTGGAGGGGCGTGATGGGGAAGAGCTGCTTGAGCGCCCAGTGGTCGAGCAGGGACTGGAAGACGGAGAAGTTGCAGACGTACTGGTCGGCGAGCAGGCGGTTGAGGTCGTGCAGCTCCTCGGGCACGTAGCCGGCGTCGCGGTTCTCGCCGGCGATCTGTTCGCAGATCTGCCAGAAGAGCGACTCGGCGGCGGCGCGATTTTCGAGGTCGAGGTAGCCGAGGTTGAAGAGGGAGAAAGCCTCCTCCTTCTTTTGCACGGCGTCATGGAAGCGCTCGAGGCGGCCGAGGCGGGCCTTGTTCTTGAGGCTCTGCTCGAGGTCGGTGACGACCTTGTGCTTCTCCTTGGGCTGGTGCTGGACGCCGAGGGTTTCGCGCTTGTTGATGCGCTCGAAGACCTCGACAACGAGCATGGAGTGGGGGGCGACGACGGCGCGGCCCGACTCGCTGACGATGTCGGGCACGGCGACGTTGGACGAGGCGCAGATGTCGCGGATGTTGGCCACGATGTCGCGGGCGTACTCCTCCATGGTGTAGTTCATGGAGGATTCGAAGTTGGTGCGGGAACCGTCGTAGTCGATGCCGAGACCGCCACCGACGTCGAGATAGCCCATGGGGAAGCCCATCTTCGCGAGCTGGCAGTAGAAACGCGTCGCCTCGGTGACGGCGTTCTTGATCGTGAGGATGTTGGGGACCTGCGAGCCGATGTGGAAATGGACGAGGCGCAGGCAGGAAGTCAGCTTGGCGTGCCGGAGCTTCTCGCAGGCGAAGAGGATCTCGGCGGTGTTGAGGCCGAACTTCGCGTTGTCGCCGGTGGACATCGCCCATTTGCCTTCACCACGCGTGAGCAGCTTGGCGCGGAAGCCGATGAGCGGTTTCACGCCGGTTTCGTTGGCGATGGCGATGATGTCGTCGATCTCGGCGAGCTGCTCCACGACAATGATGATCTTCTTGCCGAGCTTGCGGCCCAGCAGGGCGAGGCGGATGTAGTCGTGGTCCTTGTAGCCGTTGCAGACGATCAACCGGTTGTTCCCCTCGTGCATGGCGAGGGCGATCATCAGCTCCGGCTTGGAGCCGGCCTCGAGGCCGTAGTTGTAATCCTTGCCGGCGGCGACGATCTCGTCGACCACCTCGCGCAGCTGGTTGACCTTGATGGGGAAGACGCCGCGGTAGCTGCCCTTGTAGCCCTCGTCCTTGATCGCCTGGCGGAAGACCTCGTTGAGGCGGGTCACCCGGTGGCGCAGCAGGTCCTGGAAACGGATGACCAGAGGGGCCTTGAGGCCCATTTCGAGGGCTTCGTGGACGACGTCCATGATGCGGATGCCGCGGCCGTCGACGAGCGGCTCGACGACGACGTTTCCGTCAGGATCGACCCCGAAGTGGCCGGCACCCCAGCGCTTGAACCCATAGAGTTCTTCCGATTTGGCGGCGGACCAGGAGGAGGCGGATTTGCTTTTCAACGACAGGAGACGGGCGTCTGGGTTATGGCTTGCTTTTTGAGCGGCTCGGCCGGTTAGATGCGTGTTTCTTTTTTCAAAAACCTCAACACGCAATGATGAAAATGGTCCTCGTCTCCGCCGCCCAACCCGTTCTCGCCCAGCAATCGCCTCCGCCCGGAGCCGGCATGACGCAGATCCTGTTTCTCGGTCTCATGTTTGCGGCGATGTACTTCCTGATGATCGCCCCTCAGCGCAAGAAGCAGAAACAGCACGAGGCCATGCTCAAGGCCCTCCAGCCGGGCGATGAGATCGTCACCGCCGGCGGCCTCTACGCCCACGTCGTCAACGTCCGGGAGGACCGCCTCGTGGTGCGCATCGCCGACAACACCCGCGTCGAGCTTGGCCGCAGCTTCGTTTCCGCGGTGGTGAAAAAATCCGACGAAAGCAAAAAGTAACCTTTCCGTAACCCGGCGGAACGTCTACCCCGTCAAGGCCGTGTCTTCCTCCGCGCACTCCGCGGAGCCGGAGCGCGTACACGCATTTTAACCAAAACCACCATGTTCAAACGCAACCTCTGGAAGCTGACGCTCAGCCTGGCCATCGTTCTCTGGGCCGTGTCGTCGCTTGTTCCGCTGCAAGACCGGCCCTTCGACGAGTATATCAAGGCGGAGGTTTCCGCCCGCCCGGCCGAGTTCAACTCGCTGTTGAAGGACGCCGAGGATCTTCACGCCGCCCGCCAGGCTCCGAGCGTCTTCATGGCGCTCAAGACCCTTGCGCAGGAACGCAAGATCGACCTCGCCACCTACTTTCCGCACCTGGACCTCGGTGACGTGCGCAACCTCGAGAAGCGCAACGCCATCCTCCTCGATCACCTCCTGAAGCAGTCTAAGGGCAGCCTGCAACTTGGCCTCGACCTCAAGGGGGGCGTTGCCTTCACGCTCGAGGTCGACCCCCAGGCGCTTGCCGACGTTCCGGTCGAGGCGCGTCAGGAGAAGCTCGCCAAGGCCATCGAGATCATTGGCGATCGCATCAACGGGCTCGGCGTCGCCGAGCCAATCATCCGGGCCGTCGGCGACTCCCGCATCGAAGTGCAGTTGCCCGGCGTGAACACGAAGGACAACCCCGAGGTCGTCGACAGCGTCAAGAAGCCCGCACGCCTCGATTTCCGCCTCGTGCATCCGACGCTCCGTCCCGGGATGGTGCCGCCCGGACAGATTCCGCCCGGCTACGAGATCATGGTGCTCGAGGACGAGGCCCGTACCGGCGAGGTCGTTTCCTACGAGTACTTCGTGAAGCGCATTCCCGAAATGACCGGCGAGAGCATTGCCGACGCCTATCCGGCCACCGACGAGCTCGGCCGCTTCCGTGTCGTCCTGCGTTTCACGTCCGAGGGGGCGCGCCGCTTTGCCGAGGTCACCGGCATGATCGCTGCCGAGGGCCAGCGCGCCGGCCGCGAGGGCCAGCTTGCGATCGTGCTCGATGGCAAGCTTTACTCCGCCCCGACCGTCCGCCAGCAGATCATCGGCGACTCCGCCGAAATCACCGGCCGCTTCACTCAGCGCGAAGCCGAGGAGCTTGCCAACGTGCTCAACAATCCCCTCGACCTGCCGCTCCAGATCGTCGAGCAGTACGAGGTCGGGCCCTCCCTCGCCGCCGACGCCGTCGCCAGCGGCCGCCTCGCCTTCCTGATCGGCGTGTCACTGACCGCCCTCTTCATCGTCGGTTTCTATACCACCGGCGGTCTGCTCGCCGTCATTGCGATGTCGATCAACGTTCTCGTCATCCTCGGCGTCATGGCGAGCATCGGCGCGACGCTCTCCATGCCCGGCATCGCCGGTATCGTGCTCACCATTGGCATGTCCGTCGACTCGAACATCCTCATCTTCGAGCGCATGCGCGAGGAGCTGAAACTCGGCAAATCGCTGCCGACCGCCCTTGAGGCGGGTTTCGAAAAGGCCTTCTCGGCCATTCTCGACGGCAATCTCACGACCCTAATCACCGCCGGCATCATGATTGCCCTCGGCACGGGTCCGGTGAAGGGCTTCGGCGTCACCCTTGCCATCGGCATTTTCTCGACGATGTTCGCCGCCCTCGTCATCAGCCGTCTCTTCCTCGACTGGGCCATCAACGGGGTTGGCGTGAAGCGCATCCGGATGATGTCGATTCTCAACAACACCAACTACGATTTCCTGAAGTACGCCCGCCCGGCCTTCATCGGATCCTGGCTGGTGGTCGCCATCGGGCTCGGGGTCGTTGTCTACAAGGGCAAGGAGGTCTACGGCATCGACTTCACTGGAGGCGACCAGGTCTCTCTCGCCTTCGAGAAGAAGGTCGACCTGGCCGAGATCCGGCAGATCGCGGCCGACGCCGGGGTCACCGACCTCAACATTTCCTACACCCAGCAGGTCGGCAGCGACGAGGAGGTGCTCCGCCTCACCACGCCGTTCGACCTTGCCGACCCGCTGGTCAGCGCCTTGCAGGCGGCGCGGCCCGACGCCGGTTTCGACCTTGTCGGGGAATCCCGCATCGGCCCGAGTGTCGGTGCCGAGATTCAGTCCAACGCTGCCTGGGCGGTCTTCTGGTCGCTGTTGCTGATCCTTGTGTACGTGGCCTTCCGCTTCGAGTTCGGCTACGGCATCGGCGCGGTGGTCTCCACGATCCACGACGTCGTCATCACCATCGGCATCTTCGTCCTGCTCGGGCGCCAGTTCAATGCCTCCATGGTCGCCGCGATCCTGCTCATCATGGGCTACTCGATCAACGACACGATCGTCATCTTCGACCGCATTCGCGAGGAGCTGAAGCTCAACCCGAACGGGACCCTGCGCGAACTCATCAACCGCTCGCTCAACCTCACGCTGGCCCGCACCTTCGTGACCGGCGGTACGACCTTCATCACGGCCATCGTCCTCTTCACGGTCGCCGGCGGCGAGGTCAACGACATCGCCCTCACGCTCATCATCGGCGTCATCACCGGCACCTTCTCGTCCCTCTTCATCGCCTGCCCCGTCTTCTACTGGTGGCACAAGGGCGACCGGAAGCACGTCGAGAAGCACCACGACGTCGCGCCGACGTACGAGTGGACCGGCGCCAGCAAGGCCTCGCAGTAAACGCCACCGCACAACGCTGCGATGCGCTGGACCTACACGCCGCTTCCGGCCGATGAGGTCGAAGCGCTGAGCCGCCGTGCCGGGGTCTCCCCGGTCATGGCGGAGCTCCTTCTGCGCGGCGGCCTGGGCGACGACGCCGAGGCCGCGCGCTTTCTCAAGCCCGCTCTGGCAGAGCTCAACGATCCCTTCCGCCTGCGCAACCTCGAGGCTGCCGTGGCCCGCCTGCGCGCCGCCCTCGAGGCCCGGGAGCGGATCGTTGTCCTCGGCGACTATGACGTCGATGGCGTCAGCAGCACCGCCCTGCTCGTGAGCGTGCTGCGCCGCTTCGGCGCCGACCCGCACTACATCGTGCCGCGGCGCATGGAGGACGGCTACGGCCTCTCCCGGAGCGCCATCGACCGCGCGCTGGAGCAGGGCAGACCGGGCCTGTTCATCGCCCTCGATTGCGGCACCAATTCACATGAAGAGGTCGCCTATCTGCACAGCCTCGGCATCGACGTGCTCGTGATCGACCATCACCGATCGAAGGAAAAGGCGCTCGAGCGCGGCATTCTCATCAATCCTCACGTGTATCCGGGCGAGGACGATGCCGCCTGGCGCAACCTCTGCACCGTCGGCCTCGTCTTCAAGCTGGCCCACGGCCTGGTGAAGCGGATGCGCGAGGACAACCATCCAGTCGCCTTCCGTGTCAAGCTGCGCGACTACCTCGACCTGGTCGCCATGGGGACCGTCGCCGACCTCGTCCCCCTCGTCGGCGAGAACCGCATCTTCGCCCGCTTCGGCCTGCGCATCCTGCAGGGCGCGGAACGGCCCGGCCTGCGCTCGCTGATGCAGGTGGCGGGCGTGCGCCCGGGCCAGGATCTGATGCCCGTGGACATTTCCTTCCGCCTCGGCCCGCGCATCAATGCCAGCGGCCGCCTGGCGGACGCCGCGCTCTCGGTCGATCTCCTGCTCAGCGAGGACGACCGTTTTTGCGACGACATCGCCCGGCAGCTCGACGCCTTCAACCGCGAGCGCCAGGAGATCGAGCGGCACATCACGGAGGAGGCGGAACGCCTGATCGAGGACCGCTTTGCGGACTCGCCCGGCATCGTGCTCTTCGGGGAGAACTGGCATCCCGGCGTCGTCGGCATCGTTGCCGGGCGGGTCACGCGCAAGTACAACCGGCCCTGCGTGGTCCTCGGCAACGAGGGCGAAACGGCGAAAGGCTCGGGGCGCAGCATCGACGGGATCAACCTGGTCGAAGTGCTCGGCAGTTGCAGCGAGCACCTTTCGAGCTGGGGCGGTCATCCCATGGCGGTCGGGGTTGCCCTGCCCAAGGTCAATCTGGACTCGTTTCGGGTGCGCTTTGCGGACGCGGTGCGGGCACATGCCGGCAACGACCTCATCGAGGCCGAGCTGACGATCGCCGCCTGGTTGCCGCCGGATCAGATCCGCGAGCGCCTGATGGACGAGCTGGACCAGTTGCACCCCTTCGGTCAGGCGAATCCCGAGCCCGTTTTCGGGTTGCGAGGGATCGTGCTGCGCCAGCGTCCCGAGGTCTTCAAGGAGCTGCATTTCCGCTTCCAGATCGAGGACGGGCGCGGGCGACGGCTCTTCGGGGTGGCCTGGAAGATGGCCCACCGCCTGCCGCCGGCTGGCGTCCCCCTGGACCTGGCGGTTAAGCTGACGTGGAACCACTTTAACGACCGCAAGCTCCTGCAACTCGAACTCATCGACTGGCGTTCCCGCACGGAGTAGTCGGCCGTTGCGCGCGCCGTCGCCCAAGCAAAAAGCCCGTCCGGGGAGGACGGGCTTGAAAAGTGGCGCAGCCGTAGGGAGTCGAACCCCAAACCTTCTGATCCGTAGTCAGATGCTCTATCCAATTGAGCTACGGCTGCGTAAAAGGGAGGGAGAAAAGAGCAGGCAATCGCGGTCGAGTGCAAGCGATAATTTTCGCGTTTGTTCACCTCTCCCGAAAACCCTTCCGGCCTGCGCTGGTCCCGCAAAAAAGCCCGCCAGTTTCCTGGCGGGCTCGACGGATGGAGAGGGGCGGGTGGTCAGCCGGCCTTGCTCAACGCGGCCACGGCGAGATCGCCGGAGGGCGCGAGGCGGCGTTTGACCTTAAAGTAGCGGGAACGGCGCCGGAGCATGCGGTCGAGCTTGTCGACCAGCAGCGCCACGGATTTGTGGCATTCGTTGGAGGATACGGACGCGTTCATGTCGGGGCCATGGATCGAGATGTGGCCTTTGGCCGTAAAGCGCTTGTCCACGGCCTGTTTGGGGTCGCATTCCAGTTCCACGCGGAGACGCACGATGCGCTCCTCGTGACGAAACAACCGCTCCGTTTTCTCGATCACGAACTGCTTGAGGGACGGGGTGAGTTCGAGGTGGATACCGGACACGATCACATCGTTGGGATGGCTGTTATTATTCATGGATTTGGTTTCCTTTCGGGTTGATGACCGAAAATGGTGCACGGCGTACACGCCATGTCTTCCATCGATAAAATGCTCGAATGCGTTTCTGCCGTCGTTGTGACCGGCGGATCTTCCGGGATCGGAAAATCGTTCATTGAGCACATGGGAAGACTGCGGCCATCGGTCCGGTTTTGCAACCTTTCCCGGACGAAGCCGGCGTTAAAAATGTCTGAGCTTAACCTGCGCCACATCCCCTGCGATCTGGCTGACCGCGGGGCCTTCCCCCCGGTCCTGGCCGAGGTATTAGATTTTCTGAACGACGAAGCGCCTTCGGGACAGATTCTGCTCGTCAACAACAGCGGTTTTGGCGGCTACGGGCACTTTCCCGAGCCCTCGGCCGACCACGCCGGCGCCATGATCGATGTCAACGTGGGCGCCGTGGTCCGCCTCACCGCGGCCCTCCTGCCGACCTTGCGGTCGCGGGGTGGGGCGATCGTCAACGTCGCGTCGACGGCCGCCTTCCAGCCTACGCCCTACCTCGCCACCTACGGGGCGACCAAGGCCTTCGTTCTCCACTGGAGCCTCTCCCTTCACGAGGAACTGCGAGGCTCCGGCGTGTCGGCCCTCGCCGTGTGTCCCGGGCCGACGGCCACCGACTTCTTCCGTCGCGCCGGTTTCGCTGGTGGCAGGGCCGCCGGCGGCCTGCAAAGCGCCGATGAGGTCGTGCGCGAGACCCTGCAGGCGCTCGCCGCCGGCCGGTCGCTGGTCGTCACCGGTTGGCGGAACCGCCTGCTGACGGCCGTAAGCTCCAAACTGCCCAAGGCGCTTTCGGCCCGGCTTGCGCGCGTCGTCCTCGCCCGCACCCGGCTGCGAAAGGACGGACGATGAGCGGTGAGGAAAAACGTCCCGAGCAGGCCGTCGCGCTCCGCGCCTGCGCCTGGCCGCGCCGCCTCAAGCAAGGGCCGGTGCGCCAGATCGCGCGCGAGGAGTTGGCCGGATGGATCCTGCATGAGGACGAGCGCCTGCTTGTGATCGGCAAGCCCGGCGATGTCGTCTGCCATCCCTCCAAGGACGGCCCGTGGTCGAGCCTGGTCGGCGCGGCCCGCGAACACACCGGCCTGCCGACCATGCACCTGATCTTCCGCCTCGATCGCGAGACGAGCGGCATCGTCGTGCTGGCCAAGGACGCGCGCATGGCAAGCAGCCTCCAGAAGGCGATGCAGGAACGGCGCGTGGCGAAACGTTACCTGGTCATTCTGACGGGCGAACTGCGCGAAGCCGTCACGGTCGACCAGCCCCTTGGCGACGACACGGCAAGCCCCGTGTACATCAAGACGGCGGTGCGTCCGGACGGACGCCCGGCGACGACGCGCTTCGAGCCGCTGGGGTGGGGCGGCGGCTTCACCCTCGCGCGCGTGCACCTGGTCACGGGCCGCAAGCACCAGATCCGCGCCCACGCGCACTGGCTCGGATATCCGGTGGTGGGCGACAAGATCTACGGTCCGGACGCCCGGCTTTACCTCGAGTTCATCGACGGCGGCTGGACGCCCGCGCTCGCGGAAAAGCTGTTGCTCCCGCGCCAGGCTCTGCACTGCGCCGGGATCGACCTGCGCGAGGCGGGCCTGGATTTCGTCTTCGAGGCCCCGCTGCCGGACGACCTGCGTGCGTTCTGCGAAGCGCACGGGCTGTCCGCTTGGCGGCAACGACCGGCGGCCTCCGGTCGTTCCGATCCTGGCGGGGATTGAGTCCGGGCCACGAAGGTGAACGTCGAGCCGGGTCTGCCGGCCGCTGAACCATCAGCGGGCGTTGCGGGCGGAGATCGCCACGAGGCCTTGCTGGATTTCCCCTTCGGAGAGCCAGCGGCCGCGGATCATGACGCCGGCGCGTTGCTGGAGGGCTTGGAGGTCGGCGAGGGGATTGGCGTCGAGGAGGATGAGATCGGCGCGCGAGCCGGCCGTGACGGTGCCGAAGGTGTCGTGAGCCTTGAGGTAGTCGCCGACGGCTTTGGTCGCACTGTGCAAAATCTCGTACGGCGTCAGGCCGGATTCGGCCATCGAGGCGACCTCGCGGTGTATCGAGAAACCGGGGACGCTGAACTGCTGCGGGGCGTCCGTGCCGAAGAGGATGGTCACGCCGCCGTCGCGGAAGGCTTTGAGCAGCATCTTGCGGTTGTCGGCGATGCGGCGCGCACGGCCGGCGTCGAAGTTGGGCGCGGCGAGCCGGCGTTCGTAGGCGGTCTTCCAGCGGTCGACCTCGGCGGGCGGCATGTACTTCAGCTCGGGAAAGGCGTGCATGGCCGCGGGGTCGCCGGCGCCGATGATGGTCTCCCAGAGGATCATCGTCGGAACCACGGCAATGTTCGCTTCGCGCGTGCGGCGCACGACGTCGGCGAGTTTCGCCGGGTCGAGCGGGCCGCGGTCGCCTTCGAGGTACTCGATGTAGCCGTCGAGGTGGTCGACGGTTTCCTGGCCCTGGGCGATCGCGTGGAGGATGCCGACGTCGGCGGGGATGTGGCCGGCATAGGCGATGCCGACCTCGCGCGCGGTCGCGACCATGGCATCGTAACTTTCGCGACGGACGCCCGGGTGCACTTTGAGCAGATCCCAACCTTCGGCTTTCTGCTGCCGCACGCGTTGCTCCGCGGCGGCCGGCGTCGGGGTGCTCTGTCCGCTGAAGCTCGGGCCCGCGAGATAAAGGTTGGGCCCGAGCAGCGAGCCGCTTTTCACCTGGTCGCGCAACTCGAGCTGGCCGGGCCAGCCGAGCATGCTGCGGACCGTGGTGACGCCGTGCGCGAGGAAGAGGAAGTAGGTGTCGGCGATGTATTGGGGCGACGAGCCGGGCGGAGGGTTGTGACCGTGCATCTCTCCGAAGCCGGGCAGGAGGAATTTTCCGCGCGCCTCGATCCGGCGGGCGCCGGCGGGAACGGCGACGTCGCGGGTCGGGCCGACCTGGACGATGCGGTCGCCGCGCACGAGGACGGTGTGGTCGGGCAGGGCGCGGTTGGCGTCCATCGGCAGTACGGTCGCGTTGACGAAGGCGGTCGTCTCCGGAGGTGTGGCGCCGGGGAGCGAGACGGTTAGGGCAAGGAGAGCACAGGCGAGGGGGCGGAGCAGCTTCATGGGAAGGGAGGATGAGGGTGGAGACAGCGGGGGAGTCCGTCGGGGGTTGCCCTTCAACGTACGGACGGGCGGGCGCGGGCCAACCCATTTCCGACCTTGCACGGGCGCGGGCGGTGGCTTCTCGTTGGCCCTTCCATGTCCGACGCCGTCACCGATCTGATCCCCCACCGCCCGCCCTTCCTTTTCGTCGACGAGATTGTGGCGGAAAGCGCCGACGGTTTGCAGGCGCGCCGGCGCTGGCGGGCGGACGAGGATTTCTACAAGGGCCACTATCCGGGTGCGCCGATCACGCCGGGCGTGCTCCTGTGCGAGGCGGTGTTTCAGGCGGGCGCGCTGTTCCTTTCGCGGCAGGCGCGGGCGGCGGGGGCGAAGCCGGGCGAGGGCGTGCCGCTGCTGGCGAAGATTTCCGACGTGCGGTTTCGCAACCCCGTGTATCCCGGCGACGAGGTCGTCATCGAGGTGAAGAAGAAGGACGCGCTCGGCGGGTTCACGATGATGAGCGGGGCGGTCAAGAAGGCCGACGGCACGCGCGTGTTGACCGTGGATTTCTCCGTGGCGTGGAAAACGCCGGAAGGCAGCCCGGCTGCCTGAGGACGTCTCTCTTCGCTTCCATGCCCGATTTTCTCCAACTGACCGGCAAGACGTTCCTCGTCCTCGGCGTGGCCAACCGCAAGAGCGTGGCCTGGTTCGTCGCGAAGTCGCTCGAAGAACAAGGCGCACGCGTGGTGTACAGCGTCCGCTCCGAGGCGCGGCGGAAATCCCTGGAAACGCTGCTGGCGGGCAGACCGGTCTTCCTTTGCGACGTCGAGGAGGAGGGCGCCATCGACCGGCTGGCCGCGGCGGTCGCGGCGGCCGGGCTGGGCCCGCTCCACGGGCTCGTTCATTCGATCGCGTTCGCCAACTACGCCGAGGGTTTCAAGCCGTTCCACGAAACGAAGCGGAAGGATTTCCTTCAGGCCACGGCCATCTCGGCCTTCTCGCTCGTCGAACTCGCGCGGGCCTTCAAGCCGCACCTCGTGCGCAACGCCTCGGTGGTGACGATCGGCATCTCCTCGCTGACCGTCACGCCGGACAACTACGGCTACATGGGCCCGATCAAGGCCGCACTCGAATCGGCGGCGCGCTTCCTCGCGAAGTCGTTCAGTGCGGACTCCGAGGTTCGCTTCAACGTGGTCGGCGCCGGTCCGCTCAAGACGAGCGCTTCGGCCGGCATACCCGGCTATCTCGAGAGCTACCTCTACACCGAGAAACTGACCTTCCGCCGCCGCAATCTCTCGACGCAAGAGATCGCCGACACGGTGCTCTTCCTCCTGAGTGAACGCAGCAGCGGCCTCAACGGGGCCACGCTCGTGGTCGACGCCGGGCTCGGCAGCAATTTCTACGACAAGGAGATCGTACGTCTGGCCATGCGGCCGGAGGCTCCGGGGGCCGCGCGGGGAGAGCGCGCATGAAGTTCGCCCGCACCTGCATCGAGTCGCTCGCGGTCGCCTTGCCCGACGAGATTCTCGGCACGACCGAGATCGAGGAGCGGCTGCGTCCTCTCTACGAACGCCTCCGTCTGCCCTTCGGCCGGCTGGAACTCATGACCGGCATTCGCGAGCGGCGCGTCTGGCCCGAGGGCACGCGTCCCTCCGACGCCAGCGCTGCGGCCGGGCGCGCGGTGCTGGCGAAATCGGGACTGCGCGCGGAGCAGGTCGACCTCTTCGTCCATGCCGCGGTCTGCCGGGACATGTTGGAACCGGCGACGGCCTCCTTTGCCCACCGCAAGATCGGCCTGCCGGCGTCCGCGCAGATCTTCGACGTTTCCAACGCCTGCCTCGGCTTCCTCAACGCGCTCACGATCGCGGCCGGCTTGATCGAATCCGGACAAATCCGTTGTGCCCTCGTCGCCTCCGGCGAGAACGGACGGCCGCTCGTCGAACAGACCCTGCGCACCCTCGTGGAAAAGCCGCTGGACCGCCACGCGATCAAGCCGTACTTCGCCAACCTGACCATCGGTTCCGGGGCGGTGGCGGCGCTCGTCTGTCACGAGGACCTTCTGCCCGCAGGTGCGCGCCCGCACCGGCTGCTCGGCGGCGTGGCGCGGGCGGCGACCCAGCACAGCGAACTCTGCCAGGGCGATTCGCACGGGGCGGATTCGCTCGCGATGCAGACGGACAGCGAGGCGCTGCTGACGGCCGGACTCGGCCTGGCGCGCGAAACCTGGGACGCGTTCACCGCCAGCACCGGTTGGAGCGGTGCAACCACCGACCGCTTCGTTTGTCATCAGGTCGGCAGCACGCATCGCCGGAAGTTGTACGAGGCGCTCGGGCTCGACCTGACCAGGGACTTTTCGACCTTCGAGACGCTGGGCAACACCGGCTCGGTCGCGCTGCCCGCCACGCTGGCGCTCGCCGTGGAGGCGGGCGCGGTGCAGCCCGGCCACAAAGTCGGCCTGCTCGGCATCGGCAGCGGGCTGAACTGCCTCATGCTCGCGCTGGAGTGGTGATCATGTCCGCGCTTCCTGACTGGCTGCGTCCGTTGTATCCGTTTACGCCGCGGTCCTTCGTCACGCCCGCCGGCGCCCGGATGAGCTACGTCGACGAAGGCGCGGGCGACGAGGCCGTGCTCATGGTGCACGGCAACCCGACCTGGTCGTTCTACTACCGGGAACTGATCCAGGCCGTGGCCCCGCGGCTGCGTTGCGTGGCGCCGGATCACGTTGGCATGGGCTTGTCCGACAAACCGCAGGATTACGACTACACGCTGCGCACGCGCATCGACGACCTTGAGGCGCTGGTCGATTCCCTCGGGTTGAAACGGATCCACCTCGTGGTGCACGACTGGGGCGGCGCGATCGGCTTCGGGCTGGCGGCGCGGCGCCCCGGACGCATCGGACGTGTCGTGATTCTGAACACGGCTGCGTTCCCGTCGGAACGCATCCCCGCCCGCATCGCCCTCTGCAAGACGCGCTGGCCGGGCACGGCGCTCGTGCGCGGATGCAACGGCTTTGCCTGGCCCGCGACCTGGATGGCGATGCACCGGCGCGCATTGTCGACCGGCGAGAAACGCGGTTTCCTGCTGCCCTACGGCAGCTGGGCGGACCGCGTGGCGGTCGATGCCTTCGTGAAGGACATTCCGATGCGTGCCGATCACCCGACGCGGTCGACGCTCGAGTCGGTGGCGGCGGGTCTGGAGCGTTTCGTCCAGAATCCGGCGCTCATCGTCTGGGGCGGAAAAGACTTCTGCTTCAACGACCGTTTTTATGAGGAATGGCGGCGGCGCCTGCCGAAGGCGCGCACGCACCCTCTCGCAGACGCGGGGCATTACGTGCTCGCCGATGCGAATGCCGAGGTCGTTCCGCTCGTGAGGGATTTTCTCCTCGGCGGCGGCCAACCGGAATAGGGACGATGGGACGCAGCGTCGTGCTCAACCGGACGCCGCGTTGCGCGCGCTGCTGTTTTCCGACCGCGTGGTGCCTGTGCGCGGACGACGCACCCGTGAGCCTGCCCTGCGCGGTCGACGTGCTCATGCACCGGCGCGAAGCGATGCGCCCGACGAGTACGGGAAACTGGATACGCCGCCTCGTGCCGGAGTCCCGGCTGCACCTCGTGGGCGCGGAGGGCCCGCCGGCCGTCTCCGCCGTCCGCCGCCCCGGGCGCACGGTGTGGGTGCTGCATCCCTTCGGAGAGCCGTTGGGTGAAGGGCCGGTTCCCGCCGACGTGCAGATCGTGCTGGTGGACGGGTCGTGGAAGCAGGCCTCGACGATGTTGCGGGCGATGACCGGCTGGGGACGTACCGTCCGGTTGCCGATGAACGGCGAGAGTCGATATTGGCTGCGCGCCAAACAGGACGGCGAACGCTTCTCCACGATGGAGGCGCTGTTGTTCTTCCTGGAGGCAGCCGGTTGGCGCGAGCCCGCGGACCGCCTCCGCCGCCAGTTCGAGTGGCAGGTCTACGCCGGACTGAGCGTGCGCGGCGACAAGGCGAGGATGGCCTCGTTTCTCGAATCGTCGGCCTGCCGCGAGGCCTTGCAGGCCGCCGTGACGCGCCGCCGCACTTTGTAGGAGCGGTTTTACGCTGCGCTTGAGTGCAGGATGGCGCCCATCGCGACCCAGCCGATCCATCGCGGCATGGAGCCACTTCTGCGCAATCTCAGCCGAACCCGTCCTCCCGGCTGGTGATACCGGCTGGTTGAGCGCTACCCCCGTTTCGCCCAGCGGCGGGTTTCCTTGATCTCGAGGCGCTTGGTTTCGATCTGCACGCCGGCGACGCAGGGGTGGGCGCGCAGTTCCTGAAAGGTCGCGGGGTTCAGTTTCCAGCCTAGGGCGCTGGAGGCCTCGGCGATGGAGGCGACGCGGCCTTCGAAGAGGAAGCCGAATTCGGTCTTGGTATCGCCAACCTGCTTGTTGAGCACCTCGCGGACGGTGCGCAGGAAGGCCGGCAACTGGGGGTGTCCGGGGTGCAGCAGCCAGGTGACGCGTTTCACGATGCCGCTGGTGAAGCCCTCCAGCGGATAACACTCCTTCACGTTGATGCGCGCGCCGTCGTCGCCCTTGAGGATGTTGCCCTGCACGAGCACGGGGGCGTTCTCGGCGAGGTTGGCGCCGTAGGCGGCGTAGGCGTCGGCGAACATGTTGAGTGCGATGGACGCCTTGCGCGTGGCGAGGGTGAAGGCGACCCAGGGGCGGTTGTCCTTTTTCGAAAGCTTCTTCACGAGGTTGCCGGCGATGCCGCAGAGGCGGAACTCGACCCGGTCGCCTTGCTCGAGCAACTCGTCGACCGCGTAGGTGTCGATCGCCTCGGAGAGCCCGACGTAGACGTTCATCGGGTGGCCGGAGACGTAGAAGCCGAGCAGTTCCTTCTCGAAGGAGAGTTTTTCGTTTTGCGTGAAATCATCGCCGACGGCGGGCGCGCGGTCGGACTTCGCCTCCGCGGGGCCGGACCGGCGATTCCGGGCGGCGGGGGCGGGCTCGCTCAGCAGGTCGAGGAAGTTGTTCTGTCCGGCCGCCCGGTCGCGGGCCTGGGCGGCGGCGCCGGCGATGGCGGCGTCGATGCGGTCGAAGAGGCTCTTGCGCGGCGCGCCCGCGTAGTCGAAGGCGCCCGTCTTCACGAGGTGTTCGAGCACGCGCTTGTTGATGGCGCGGGCGTCGACGCGGGCGACGAAGTCGTCGAAGTCGGCGAAGGGGCCGTTGCGGTCGCGCTCCTCGATGATCTTTTGCGAGGCGGATTCGCCCACGCCCTTGATGCCGGCGAGCCCGAAGCGTATCTTCTCGCCGACGGGCGTGAAGGTGTCGCGCGACTCGTTGACGTCGGGACCGAGCACGACGATGCCCATGGCCTCGGCCTCGGCGACGAAATGGGAGACCTTTTCCGCGTTGCCGAGTTCGGCGGTGAGGACGGCAGCCATGAACTGCACGGGGTAGTTGGCTTTCAGATACGCGGTCTGGTAGGCGACGACGGCGTAGGCGGCGGAGTGCGACTTGTTGAAGCCGTACTGGGCGAACTTGTTGAGCAGGTCGAAGATCTCGTTGGCCTTGCCCTCGGAAATGGCGTGCAGGCGCTTGGCGCCCTCGACGAACTTGACGCGCTCCCTGGCCATGGCTTCGGCGTCCTTCTTGCCCATCGCGCGGCGCAGCATGTCGGCGCCGCCAAGCGTGTAGCCGCCGATCACGCGGGCGCACTCCATCACCTGCTCCTGGTAGACGATGATGCCGTAGGTCTCCTTCAGCACCGGCTCAAGCAGCGGGTGCGGGTAGGTGATGGAGGCGGGGTCTTTCTTGCCGCGCGCGTAGTCGGGGATGAAGGCCATCGGACCGGGCCGGTAGAGGGCGGAGATGGCGTTGATGTCATCGATGTTGGAGATGCCGACGAGCTTGGAGGCGTTCTGCATGCCGCCGGACTCGAGCTGGAAGACGCCGACGGTCTTGCCGACGTTGAGCAGCTCGTAGGTCTTCGGGTCGTCGAGCGGGACGGCCTCGATGTCGAAGGACGGGTTGACGGTGCGGCGGATGTTGACGACGGCGTCGGAGATGACCGTGAGGGTCTTGAGTCCGAGGAAGTCCATCTTGAGCAGGCCGAGCTTGCCGACCGCGTTCATGTCGAACTGCACGGTGACGTCGCCTTCCTGGAGGGTGAGGGGGACGAACTCGTCGAGCGGTTTGTCGGTGATGATGATGCCGGCGGCGTGCTTGCCGGTGTTGCGCACCATGCCCTCGAGCACGCGCCCGGAATCGACGATGCGCTTGGCGATCGGGTTGCGCGCGATCTCGTCGCGCAGTTCCTGGCTCTTGGTGATGGCGTCCTCGAGGGAGATGTTGATCTCGTCGGGGATCATCTTCGCGAGCCGGTCGGCGTCGGCGAAGGGCAGGTTGTTCACGCGCGAGACGTCGCGGACGACCATCTTGGCGCCGAGCGTGCCGTAGGTGATGATGTTGGCCACGCAGTCGCGGCCGTACTTCTCGCGCACGTAGTTGATGACCTCCTCGCGGCGCCGCATGCAGAAGTCGATGTCGAAGTCAGGCGGCGAGACGCGTTCGGGGTTGAGGAAGCGCTCGAAGAGCAGGCCGAAGCGGATCGGATCGATGTTGGTGATGCCGAGCAGGTAGGCGACCATGCAGCCGGCGCCGGACCCGCGGCCCGGGCCGACGGGGATGTCATGCTGCTTGGCCCAGGCGATGAAGTCCCAGACGACGAGGAAGTAGTCGACGAAGCCGGTGACGTTGATGATCGAAAGCTCGTAGGCCATGCGCACGACGAGCAGTTCGTCGTCGGCGAGGCCGCTGTAGTCGGGCGGGGCGGGCTTTTGTCCGGGAGAAAGGTTGGTCAGGAGGGCGAGGCGTTGTGCGACGACCTCGTGGGTGGCCACGCTGTCGTGGTCGACGTCGTAGCGGCGCTTGAGTCCCTCCACGCAAAGCCGGTGGAGGTAGGCGGCGGGGGAGAGGGTGGACTTGATCTCGGCCGGGAGCGGGTAGCGCGGGTAGCGCTCGGATCCCTTGGGGAAAGGGATCGAGAGGTCGCACATTTCGGCGACCAGGTTCGTGTTGAGCAGGGAGTCGGGGCGCTCGCCGAAAACGCGGGCCATCTCGTCGCGGGACTTCAGGTAAAACTCGGTGGTCGAGAACTTCATGCGGTTCTCCTCCTCGAGTTTGGCGCCCGTCTGGATGCAGAGCATGGCGTCGTGCGGGGCGGCGTCCTCGTGGCGAACGTAGTGGACGTCGTTCGTGCAGATGACCTTCAGGTCGAATTCCTCGGCGAGCTTCAGCAGGTCGGGGATGATCTTCTTTTGTTCGGCTATGCCGTGGTCCTGGATTTCGACGAAATAGTTTTCGCGTCCGAAGATGTCGACGAAGCGGGCGAGGGCGGCGCGGGCGTCCTCGAAGCGGTCGTGCATCAGGTGCTGCGGGACCATCGAGGCGAGGCAACCGGTGAAGCCGATGAGGCCCTCGCTGTGTCTGGCGAGGGACTCGAGGTCTGTACGAGGCTTGTAATAGAAACCCTTGAGGTGAGCGTCGCTGACCAGTTTGAGCAGGTTCTGGTAGCCGGTGAGGTTCTTGGCGAGCAGACCTAGATGGTAGTAGCTCTTGCCGTCCTCGGCACGGCCGTTCTTTTCCAGCCGGGAGCCTTCGGCGAGATAGAGTTCGCAACCGATGAGGGGTTTGATGCCCTTGCCCTTGGCCGCGTTGTAGAACTCGATGGCGCCGTAAAGGTTGCCGTGGTCGGTGAGGGCGAGGGCCTTCATGCCGAGCGAAGCGGCCCGGTCCATCAGGCGGTCGATGCGGCAGGCCCCGTCGAGCAGGCTGTAGTCGGTGTGAACGTGGAGGTGGACGAAGCTCGAATCGGCGGACACGTCGTTCAGGCAAAACCCCGATGCCGGGCGCGCAAGGACGGAAGCGAACGGATCGGAGAAATTTCTGCGCCCGGAGTCCGCGGCCCGGACACGGTTTGCGCCCCGGGGACTGCGACGGTTTGTCCGTTTGGGACATGGTTCCGATGCGCCTTGTCACAATTACAATTCGGTCCCCCGTTTCGAATTTCCGCCGGTTGCCCTTGCAAAGCAGGCTCGCCGAATATTTTGAGGACGTTCGCGTCTCGCGGCGGCGAGGTTGCGAAAGCGGCCCGAACGCTGCTGTTTCCCTCAAACCAACATTTCCTTTCACCATGCTAATCTGGATCGTCCTCATCATCGTTCCCATGTTGTTCGGCCTCTATGCGCAGTCGCGCATCCAGAGCGCCTACAATCAGAATGTCCGCATTCCTTCCCGCGGACGCATCACCGGCCGCGAAGCGGCGGAGGCCATCATGCGGTCGGCCGGCATTCATGACGTCGAGATCGTACAGGTTCCCGGCCAGTTGACGGATCATTACGACCCGACCCGCAAGCGCCTCGCCCTGTCCGAGCTGAATTACGGCGGCACGAGTCTCGCGGCGCTGGGCGTCGCGGCCCACGAGGCGGGTCATGCCATCCAGCACAAGGTCGGCTACGCCATGATGAACATCCGCCAGACGCTTGCGCCGGCCACGCAGATTGCCGCCGGGGTCTCCAATTGGGTCATCATGGGCGGCATTCTGTTGCTCAGTCTGACCGGGGCCAAGGCCTTCGGGTATCAGATGCTCATGTGGGGGGCGGTGGCCCTCGGCATCATCGTGCTGTTTCAGCTGGTGACCCTGCCGGTCGAATTCGACGCCAGCCGCCGGGCCAAGGCGCAGTTGGTGAACCTCGGAATCGTCGACCGCGACGAAATGCCGGGTGTGCACAAGACGCTTGACGCCGCCGCGCTTACCTATGTCGCCGCCTTCGTCGCCGCCCTGGGTTCGCTTCTGCACATCCTCATGATTCTCGCCGGCTCGAGGAGGGAATAGCCTGCGCGGCCTTCTCCGCAGCGATTTCCAAGCCGCGTTCGCGAGAACGCGGCTTTTTCGCGCTCAAGTCCCTGCGGTGAGGACGGCGTAGCTGCGCTTGCCCTTGCGGAGCAGAAGGTATTTGCCGAAGAGCAGGTCCGAGGGCGTGAGCGTGCGTGTCGGCGCGCCAGGATCGGCTTTCACGTTGTTCACGTAGATGCCGCCGCCTTCCAGGTCTTTGCGCGCCTGGCCTTTCGACGGACAGAGGCCCGCCTGCACGAGCAGTTCGGTCAAGGCCGCGCCGTTGCCCTCGAGCTGGCCGGGGGCGAGGGGCTTCGTGGGGATCTCGCCGACGACGTCGCGGAACGTTTCCTCGGAGGTGTCGCCGATCTCCGCGCCGAAGAGGATCTCGCTGGCGCGAAGGGCCGCCTCGAGAGCGGCCTCGCCGTGTACAAGTTTCGTGACTTCGCGGGCGAGCGCGCGGTGGGCTTCGCGGGCGCCGGGGTTGGCGGCGTGCGCGGCTTCGAGCGCTTCGATCTCCGGGCGGGAGAGAAAGGTGAACTTCCTCAGGTACTCGGAGACCTTGGCGTCCTCGGTGTTGATGAAGAACTGGTAGAATCTGTACGGGCTGGTCTTCTGCGGATCGAGCCAGACGGCGCCGCCCTCGGTCTTGCCGAACTTCGTACCGTCGGCCTTCGTAATGAGCGGAAAGGTCCAGCCCCAGGCTGGCACGCCGAGCTTCTTGCGAATGAGGTCGGTGCCCGCGGTGATGTTGCCCCATTGGTCGGAACCGCCGATCTGCAGTTCGCAGTCGTAAGCCTTCCGCAGGTGGTAGAAATCGTGGGCCTGCAGCAGCTGGTAGCTGAATTCGGTGTAGCTGATGCCGGCCTCGCCCTCCATGCGGGATTTCACGGAGTCCTTCGCGAGCATGACGTTCAGCGAGAAGTGCTTTCCCACGTCGCGCAGAAAATCGAGGAAGCTGATCGGTGCGGTCCAGTCCGCGTTGTCGACGAGGCGCGCGGGGTTGGCGGCGGCCTCGAAGTCGAGCAGGCGGGCGAGCTGGCTCTTGATGCGGGCGACGTTGTGGGCGAGCTGTTCGCGCGTGAGCAGGTTGCGTTCGGCGGACTTGCCCGAGGGATCGCCGATCATGCCGGTCGCGCCGCCGGCGAGGGCGATCGGCCGGTGGCCGGCGCGTTGGAAGCGCCGCAGGGTCAGCTGGCCCATGAGGTGGCCGACGTGGAGGGAGTCGCCGGTGGGATCGAAGCCGCAATAGAGGGCGACCGGTCCTTCGTTCAGTCGCTTCGCGAGCGATTCGAGGTCGGTGCAGTCGGCCAGGAGGCCGCGCCATTGCAGGTCGTCGAGCAGGTTCATAGCGGAAGAGGCCAAGGTTAAGCGGTCCGCGCGGGGAGGGGGCAAGGGTCTTTTGGGGGCGCGCCGGCGCAGCGCGCGATGCGCAGGCAGCTTATGAGGATGACAACGAATTCCAAATGCCGGCGGTTGCGCGCAAAAACGGGTTGCCCGCGCACGGCGGCGGGGCCTACGTTGAAGGTTCCATGCCGGCGTCCGCTTCGGTCGCCGGTGTCTGCCAACCCTCAATTCCTCTTCCCATGCCCATCGCAGTCGGTTCCAAAGCTCCTGATTTCACCCTCAAGTCCAAGGCCGCCGACGGTCTCAAGGACGTCACCCTGAGCGCCAATTTCGGCAAGAAGCAGACGGTGCTGCTCTTCTTCCCGCTCGCCTACACGGGCGTCTGCACGCAAGAGATGTGCGACCTCAGCGCCGGGCTGGACCAATACGCTTCGCTCGGAGCCGATGTCATCGCGGTCAGCGTGGACAGCCCCTTCACCCAGGAGGCCTGGGCCAAGGCGAACAAGATCACCGTCACCCTCGCCAGCGACCTGAACAAGCAGGTCATCAAGGCCTACGATGTGGTCTTTCCGATGCTGGCCGGAATCGGCGACACCGCGGCCCGCGCCGCCTTTGTCATCGGCACGGACGGCGTCGTGAAGTACGCCGAGCAGACGCCCACGCCGAAGGACCTCCCGAACTTCGAGGCCGTCAAGGCCGCGCTCGCCAAGTGAGGCCGCCGTCGGTGCGGCGTTGAATTCCCGCGACGGCCGCCCCGGCCGTCGTTCCACCTTTCCCACCATGAGTCTCCCGAATCCCTTCAACACGCTCGCGACCTTCGAAGCCGACGGCGCGAAGCACTCCTTCTACTCGCTGCCCGCCCTCGCCAAGGCGGGCTTCGCCGTCGACCGGCTTCCCGTGTCGATCCGTCTCGTGCTCGAGTCGTTGCTGCGCAACGCCGACGGCAAGCGGGTGTCGGAGCAGGCGATCCGGGAGCTCGCCTCCTGGCAGGCGAAGGCGGAACGCACCCAGGAAATCCCCTTCGTGGTCGCGCGCATCGTGCTGCAGGATTTCACCGGCGTGCCGCTGCTCGTCGACCTCGCCGCCATGCGCTCTGCGGTTGCGCGGGTCGGCAAGGACCCGAAGATCATCGAACCGCTCGTGCCCGTCGACCTCGTCGTCGATCATTCGGTGCAGGTCGACTTCGCCGGCTCGGCCGACGCGCTCCGCCGCAACCTCGAGCTGGAGTTCACGCGCAACCGCGAGCGCTACCAGTTCCTCAAGTGGGGCATGCAGGCCTTCGACACCTTCAAGGTGGTGCCCCCGGGCATCGGCATCGTCCACCAGGTCAACCTCGAGTATCTCGCGAAGGGCGTGCTCGCGGACGGAAATGGTATCTATTATCCGGATACGCTCGTGGGCACGGATTCCCACACCACGATGATCAACGGCATCGGCATCGTCGGCTGGGGCGTCGGCGGCATCGAGGCTGAGGCGGGCATGCTCGGTCAGCCGGTGTACTTCCTCACGCCCGACGTGGTCGGCGTCCACCTCACCGGCTCCCTGCGCGAGGGCGTCACCGCGACCGACCTCGCGCTGACCATCACGCAGATGCTGCGCAAGGCGAAGGTCGTCGGAAAGTTCGTCGAGTTCTACGGACCCGGCGCGGCCGCGCTGCCCGTGGTCGACCGGGCCACGATCGCCAACATGGCGCCCGAGTACGGGGCGACGATGGGATTCTTCCCGATCGACGCCGAGTGCTCGAACTACCTGCGCGCCACCGGCCGCGACGACAAGCACGTCGCCCTCTACGAGGCCTACTACAAGGCGCAGGGGCTCTGGGGCATCCCGGCGCGCGGGCAGATCGACTATTCGACGGACCTCGAACTCGACCTCGGCACCGTGGTGCCGAGCGTCGCCGGTCCCAAGCGTCCGCAGGACCGCATCGAGCTGCCGAAGCTCAAGCACGAGTTTGTCACCGCCTTCGCGAAGCCGGTCGCCGAGGGCGGCTTTGGCAAGACCGCCGGCGAGTTCGGCCGCCGCGTACCGGTCTCGCTCGACGGGGCGCCGGTGTCTCCGGGAGGTGGGAGCCAGGAGCCCATCACTGCGGAGAAGGCCGCCGCCAAGGACACCAATCTGCGCTCCGAAAACGAAATGGCCAACAACCGGCCGACTCCGGATCCGGTTCATGCCGCGAACGGCTCCGGTCGGGGCGAAGTGGGCCATGGCTCGGTTCTGATCGCTGCGATCACCAGCTGCACCAACACCTCGAATCCTTCCGTGATGCTCGCCGCCGGACTGCTCGCGAAGAAGGCCGTCGAGAAGGGCCTGAGTGTCAACCCGCTCGTCAAATCCTCGCTGGCCCCGGGCTCCCGCGTCGTCACCGACTATCTTGAGAAGACCGGGCTTGCCCCGTATCTCGATCGGCTTGGTTTTCAGACGGTCGGCTACGGCTGCACGACCTGCATTGGCAACTCCGGTCCGCTGGCCGCGCCCATCGAGGAAGCGGTCGTGAAGAACGACTTCGTGGCGGCGTCCGTGCTCTCCGGCAACCGCAATTTCGAGGCGCGCGTGCACCAGAATATCAAGAGCAACTTCCTGATGTCGCCGCCCCTCGTCGTGGCCTTTGCCCTCGCGGGCCGCGTCGACCTCGACATGAGCAGCGAACCGCTCGGCACCGGCCGCGACGGAAAGCCCGTTTTCCTCAAGGATATCTGGCCGTCCCTCCAGGAGATCCGCGACCAGATGCAGGCCGCTCTCAAGCCGGAGGTCTTCCGCAAGCTTTACAGCAATTTCGCCGAGCAGAATCCCAAGTGGAACGAGATCCCCTCCACCACCGGCAACGTCTACTCGTTCGACGAGAAGTCCACCTACATCCAGGAGCCGCCCTTCTTCACGAATTTCTCGCTCGAGCCCGGCTCGATCCGGCCCATCTCCGGCGCGCGCGCTCTCGGCATCTTTGGCGATTCGGTGACGACCGACCACATCTCGCCCGCCGGCGCCATCAAGAAGACCTCGCCGGCCGGACGTTACCTGCTCGAGAACGGCGTCTCCTTCGAGGATTTCAACTCCTACGGGTCACGCCGCGGCAACGACCGCGTCATGACCCGGGGCACTTTCGCCAACGTCCGCATCAAGAACCTCATGCTCGGCGGCGAGGAGGGCGGCAACACCGTGTATCAGCCGACCGGCGAGAAGATGGCCATCTTCGACGCCGCGATGAAACACATCGCCGCGGGCACGCCGCTCATCGTGGTGGCCGGCCAGGAGTACGGCACGGGTTCCTCGCGCGACTGGGCCGCCAAGGGCACCAATCTCCTCGGCGTGAAGGTGGTGGTGGCGCAGAGCTTCGAACGCATCCACCGCTCGAACCTCGTGGGCATGGGTGTGCTTCCGCTGCAGTTCAAGGAAGGCACGACCGCCCAGACCTTGAAACTCGACGGCTTCGAGACGTTCGATGTCGTCGGCCTCGGCTCCGATCTCAAGCCGCAGCAGGACCTCACTCTGCGCATCGCCCGCAAGGATGGCACCGTAGAGAACGTGCCGGTCCGGTGCCGCATCGACACGCCCATCGAGATCGATTACTACCAGCACGGCGGCATTCTGCCCTACGTGCTTCGACAAATCATCGCCCGCAGCTGACGCCGCGAACGATCCATCGGTTCCGGCCGCCGTCCAGCCGGCCGGAGCCCTCTCAACCATGTCCGCCCCCGCCCAAGCTGGCTTCCTCGTCGACCCGTCTGCCGATCCCGTGGCGATCCGCGTTCAGGGCCGCGCCTCGTTTCAGAACAGCGCGTGCCTGCAGGATTTCGTGAGCGCGATGCTGGCGGCGGGGAGGTCGCGCTTTGCGATCGATTTTTACGAGTGCACGAGCATGGACAGCACCTTCCTTGGCGTGCTGGCCGGCGCGGCGCTCAAGTTGCGCAAGGCCCCGGAACCCGGCACGCTCGTCCTCTGCCGGTTGTCGGGGCGCAACCTCGAACTCGTGCGCAACCTCGGCCTCGACCGCCTGCTGACCATCGACGATGGCCGCACGGTCCCCCTGCTCGACGGACAGGGCGCGCCGTTGAAGTGTACGCCCGACCTCAGTGAACTGCAGCAAGCCCGGCTGGTCCTGAAGGCGCACGAGGATCTTGTCCAGGCCGACGAGGCCAACCGGGCGAAATTTCAGGACGTGCTCGCCTTCCTCAAGCAGCAGGTGGCGTCGGACAAGGGCGACGCTGGCTCCGCTCCGCCGTGAGCGGCCGGAACCACCGGCGCTGCGTCGAGCCGGGGTGACCCGCCCGCGTTTTTCACGAGAGCGCAGGTTTGAGAGTAGGAGCGGCTTTACGCCGCGATGGTATGCGGACGGTGTTCATCGCGGCGTAAAGCCGCTCCTGCGCAATCCTTGAGAAAAGCAACGTCTCGGCCGGTGAAAGGGGCGCGATGCCCCGCCTTGGTTCGAACGGGGGCGGGGAACCGCAGGAGACCTCTTCAACGCAGCGGACTGCCGGCCCGGCTCCGCAGGTATTCGATTTCTGCATACTGACGGGCTTCTTCCGCGGACAGACCCTGGCGCTGGAGGATTTTCTCCCGATGCTCGATGTCGACCCGGTCCTCCCAAAGGCGCGTGGCCGTCGAGAACTCGCTGTGGTGGGGCAGGGGCGGGTGCCGCCGCGCCGAACTTGTGCAGCCGGAACCCAAGGACAGCATGCCAACGGCGAGCGTGAGGGCGGCGACCCTTTTCATGGCGAGAATCATTCACCCGCAAGCGGCCGGCGTCAAGGTGTGTGCCCGGAGAGGCTTTCAACCAATGCGCGAGGCCGTGCAAATCCCGTTTGCGTCAGCCGCTCGCGGCCGTTCACTTTGATTTTTCATGGCCGCCTCCGTTTCCGCCGCATCCAACGTCCCCGTCACCTCCGCTTCGCTGCCCGATCGCGCCGGCCATTTTGGCGTGTACGGCGGCGTCTACGTTCCCGAGACGCTGATGACCGCGTTGTCCGAGTTGACCGAGGTCTACGAAAAGGCCCGTGGTGAAGCGGCGTTTCAGAACGAACTCCGCCGCCACCTGAAGGAATTTGCGGGACGGCCGACGGAGCTGTACTTCGCGGAGCGTCTGACCGCGCATTGCGGCGGCGCGCGCATCTATCTCAAGCGGGAGGACCTCCTGCACACCGGCGCGCACAAGATCAACAACGCGCTTGGTCAGGCGCTGCTCGCTTTGCGCATGGGCAAGAAGCGTATCATCGCCGAAACGGGCGCGGGTCAGCACGGCGTCGCGACCGCCGCCGTATGCGCAAAGTTTGGACTTGAATGCGTGATCTACATGGGGGCGGTCGACATGGAGAGGCAGGCCCTCAACGTCTTTCGCATGCGTCTCATGGGCGCCGAGGTCCGCGGGGTCGAGGCGGGCCAGCGTACGCTGAAGGACGCGGTCAACGAGGCGATGCGCGACTGGGTGACCAACGTTAGAAGCACCCACTACATTCTCGGGTCGGCCCTGGGATCGCACCCGTATCCGATGATGGTACGCGATTTCCACCGCGTCATCGGGCAGGAGGCGAAACGTCAGCTTCAGGAGAGGGAAGGCCGCCTGCCCGACGAGATCGTCGCCTGCGTCGGCGGCGGCTCCAACGCGATCGGGATCTTCTACGACTTCCTCGACGAACCCGCGGTGCGACTCGTCGGCGTGGAGGCCGGCGGCCGCGGGATCCGGCGCGGTGAACACGCGGCGCGTTTCGAGGGCGGCAAACTTGGCGTGTTGCAGGGCAGCAAGACCTACATTCTTCAGAACCCCGACGGCCAGATCGAACTGACCCATTCGGTCAGCGCCGGGCTCGACTACGCCGCAATCGGTCCGGAGCACGCGTACTATCGGGATCTCGGACGCATCGACTATGCGTACGCGTGCGATGACGAGGTCTTGGAAACGTTCCAGTTGGTCTCGCGGCTCGAGGGCATTATTCCGGCTCTCGAGTCCACCCATGCGCTCGTGCACGGACTCAAGCGCGCCCGCGAAATGGGTAAGGAGCAGATCCTTCTGATCAATCTTAGCGGACGAGGAGACAAGGACGTCCAGCAAGTGGCAAAAATGTTGGGCGCGACGCCGTCCTGAGTTTTTTCGGGGCGAAGTCCCTGAACTGGGGTGAGTTATCGCCAGAAATAGGTAGAAATACGGGTACAGGCTTGCCTTTTTGGTTAGGCACCTAATTATCAGCCCCCTGATTGTTAGCTACCGTGCGAAATACCTAGTGCCATGCCATTGTTGATGCTTAAGGACCTCCCCCGCTACGAGTGCCTCTTGGAAGCTTCCCGCAAGTTTCCGGACCTCGATCCGTCGGCCATGGAGGTTTATTTGCAACTTTTGCGTACGGGCGACGATCTTTACCGACTCCAGAACGAATATCTTTCGTCCCACGCCCTTTCGCAGGGACGGTTCTGCGTCCTGATGCTTTTGCTCGAAAAAGGAACCGAAAGTTCGGCCTGCGCCCAAGGTTTGCCGGGCGGCAGCCAGAGTCCGGCCGAACTGGCGGACCAGGCGAACGTCACCCGCGCCACCATGACGGGGCTGATCGATACGCTGGAGAAGGACGGCTTGGTCAAGCGCGAGCCCGATCCGAATGACCGCCGCATGATGTCGGTCGAACTCACGCCGAAGGCGCATGCCTTCATGGCTGCGATGCTGCCGGGGTTTTTTCGGCGCATCGCAGGTTTTATGAGCAACCTCAGCGAAGACGAACGGCGCACGCTCGTTCAGCTTCTTGGCAAGATTCATGAAGGCTTGGCCGCTCCGCCCTCCGAAGCCGAAGCCCCGAAACAGTCCTAGGCCCACGACGGACACCCTCTCTCTTCAACCGCACCACACCATGTTCAAGAAATTCCTCCTCGCGATCGGCGGCTTTGTCCTCGTCGTACTGATGCTTGGCGCCGTCAAAAGCGCCCAATTCTCGGAAATGTCCGCCATGGTCTTCACGCCGCCTCCGACGGCGGTCACGACGGCCGAGGCCCGTGTCGAAAACTGGAACCCGCGCCTGCGTGCCATTGGCACGCTCGTGCCTGTGCAGGGCGTCACGGTCAGTGCCGACGCCGACGGCACCATCGTGCGAATCGCCGTGGAGAACGGTGCGGCCGTCAAGGCCGGCGACCTCCTCGTCGAACTCGACACGTCGGTCGAGCAGGCCCAGCTTGGCTCGGCCAAGGCCCGCGCGGCGCTCGCCTTGATCGAACGGAATCGCTCGACGGAGTTGCGCGAAAAGAACACCGTCAGCCAAGCAGAGCTCGATGCAGCCAAGGCGCAGTACGACCAGGCCGCCGCCGAGGTCGCCGCCATCGAGGCGACCATCGAACGCAAGAAGGTCCGGGCTCCCTTCGCCGGACGGGTCGGCATCCGCTCAGTCAATGTCGGTCAGTATGTCGGACGTGGACAGGCGCTGATGCCCCTCCAGCAGCTCGATCCGATTTACGTCAACTTCAGCGTGCCGCAGCGCGAACTTCCCTTCATCGCCCTCGGTCACGAGATCGCCGTCGCCATCGATGCCTTCCCCGGAGTGGAGTTCGACGGCCGGCTCACGGCGATCAACGCGGAGGTTGACGCCGCGACGCGCAACATCTCCGCCCAGGCCACCCTTTCCAATCCTCGCGAGCAACTGCGCCCGGGCATGTTTGCGCAGGTGGAGGTGACCCTGCCTCAATCCGAGCGCGTCGTCGTGGTGCCCGCCACGGCCGTCTCCTACGCCTCTTACGGCAACTCGGTTTTTGTGGTCGAAACCATGAAGAACGAGGACGGCTCCGAGTACCTCGGCGTCCGCCAGCAGCCCGTCCGGCTCGGCGTGACCCGGGGCGATCTCATCGTGATTGCCGAAGGTCTCTCCGGCGGGGAGCAGGTCGCCTCCAGCGGACTTTTCAAGCTGCGCAACGGCATGAACGTGCAGGTGAACAACACCGTGCAGCCGTCGAGCAGCGCCAATCCCAAGCCGAAGAATACCTGACGGCTTCTCGTCTCCGGTCCCCTCCACGACTCTCACCCGTCCGCGCGCCCGCCGCGCTCCTCCCATGCTTAGAAAGAGCTTCACCGATCTCTTCGTCCGCAAGCCCGTCATCGCGCTTGTGGTCAATATCGCCATCCTCGTGCTGGGCGTGGTCGCCTACTTCCAGCTGAACACGCGGCAATACCCGCGCAGCGACAGCGCCGTGGTCAATGTGTCCACCGTTTACTTCGGCGCGAGCGCCGACACGGTGCGCGGTTACATCACCACCCAGCTCGAGCGCGCCATCTCCAGCGCGGACGGCATCGACTACATCGAGTCCGAAAGCTTCGCCGGCATGAGCACGATCCGCGTGTTCCTGCGGCTCAATTACGACACGAACGCCGCCCTCGCGCAGATCAGCGCGAAGATCGACCAGGTGCGTAACGAACTTCCTCCGGAGGCCGAGGCGCCGACGATCAACGTGGAGTCGAGCGACAACCAGTTCGCCTCGATGTACCTGAGCTTCTACTCGGACGTCCTCGATCAGAACCAGATCACCGACTACCTCAACCGCATGGTGCAGCCGCGGCTGGCCTCGGTGAAGGGCGTGCAGAAGGCCGACGTGCTCGGCGGACGTGTCTTCGCCATGCGGGTCTGGCTCAAGCCCGACCAACTGGCCGCCCGCGGTCTCAGCCCGGCGGAAGTGCGGAACGCCCTTGTCGCGAACAACGCCCTCGCCGCCGTCGGAAACACCAAGGGATCGATGCTGCAAGTGAGCCTGGTCGCCAACACCGACCTGCGCTCGGTCGAGGAGTTTCGCAATCTCGTGGTTTCCGAGCGGAACGGTACGCTGGTGCGCCTCTCCGACGTGGCCGACGTCGTGTTGGGCGCCGAAAGTTACGACCAGGAAGTTCGCTTCGGCGGGCAGACCGCCACCTTCATGGGCGTCTGGGTGCTGCCGACGGAGAGCACCATCGAAGTCATCAAGCGTGTGCGCGACGTCTTTCCCGACATCGAGCGCAGCCTGCCCGCCGGCCTGAAGGCACGCATCGCCTACGACGCCACCAAGTACATCGACGATGCCATCTCCGAGATTCTGCGGACCCTCATCGAGACGCTGCTTGTGGTGATGGTCGTGATCTTCCTGTTCATGGGCTCCCTGCGGTCGGTGTTCATTCCGATCGTGGCGATGCCGCTCTCGCTCGTCGGAGCGCTGTTTCTCATGCTCGTCTTCGGGTTTACGGTGAACCTGCTGACCCTGCTCGCGATCGTGCTCGCGGTCGGCATTGTCGTGGACGACGCGATCGTCGTGGTCGAGAACGTCGAGCGTCACATCCGCGAGGGACAGGCGCCGATCGACGCCGCCATACTGGGCGCGCGCGAACTTGTGGGCCCGGTCATCTCGATGACGATCACGCTCGCGGCCGTGTATGCCCCGATCGGCTTCCAAGGTGGCCTGACCGGTGCGCTTTTCCGCGAGTTCGCCTTCACGCTTGCCGGCGCCGTCATGGTCTCGGGCTTCGTGGCGCTGACGCTCTCGCCGATGATGAGCGCCTATCTGCTCAAGGGCGGGGACGCCGAAGAAAAGGGGCTCACCGGCTTCATCAATCATTCCTTCGACCGCCTTCGCAACCGCTACGAACGCGTCATCGGACGCATGCTGGCCCTGCGCGAGTCGCCGAAGGGACTGGCCGGACTGCTGGGCGGCTCACTCGCCATGTTTGCCGGTCTTTTTGTCATCGCGCTCGCCGTGATTGCCGGCACGAAGGGGGCCGGGGCGGTCCGTGACCTTGTTGGCTACGTGGCCGTCGGCGTGGCGGCGGTGACGGTGTTTCCCGCCACCCTGGTCGCGATCTTCGACGTCCTCCTGGGACGCCGCTTCCGCTCCCTGGCCAACGTCCTCATGCTGGCGGTCATGCTCATGCTGCTCATCGCGCCTTTCGTGATGCTGGCGCAGAGAGAGCTGGCTCCCATGGAGGACCAGGGCGTCGTCTTCACGATCGTCCAGGGTCCGCCGACCTCCACGATCGAGCAGAGCACGATGTTCACCGAGCAGGTGCAGCAGATCTATGCGTCGACCCCCGAGTACGACACGTCGTTCCAGATCACCATGGCGAACATGGGATTCTCGGGCATGCTGCTCAAGCCCTGGTCCGAACGCAGTCGCACGGCCCTGGAGATCAGCACCGCGCTGCAGGGACCGGCGGCCGCCGTTGCCGGTGTGAACGTGATTGTGACGACCCCCGAACCGCTGCCCTCGGGCGGGCAGTTTCCGATCGAGTTCGTCATCCGCTCGACCGCCGATCATCGCGAGATGCTGGAGTTTGCCGACCAACTCGTTCTGTTCGCCAACACCGAGGCGAACGCCGGCGGCGGGGCGCCGACGTTTTATTTCGCCGACAGCGACCTGAAGTTCGACCTCCCCCAGGTCGAGATCGACATCGACCGCGACAAGGTTGCCGCCATGGGCCTCAATCTCAGCGACGTCGCCCGCGATCTGGGCTCGATGCTCGGCGGCGGCTATGTCAACCGCTTCGTCAACGACGGCCGCAGCTATCGGGTGATTCCCCAGGTCGAGCGCGCCCAGCGTCTCAACCCCGACCAGCTTCTCAACTATCACATCCGCGGCCCCGCCGGTTCGTTGATCCCGCTCTCGACGGTCGCCACGCTCAAGGAGTCGGTGCAGCCGCGCGGCCTCAATCGCTTCCAGCAACTCAACGCCGTCAAGATCACCGGCGTCGGTCCCAGCATCGACGGGGCGCTCAAAAAACTCGAGGCCAAGGCGGAGGAGATCCTTCCGCCCGGCTACTCGATCGACTACGGCGGCCAGTCGCGGCAGCTTCGCTACGAGGGGGCCGCCTTGTGGCAGGCCTTTGCCCTGGCGCTCCTGCTGATCTTCCTCGTGCTCGCCGCGCAGTTCAACAGCTTCCGCGATCCCTTCGTGATCCTGCTCGGCTCCGTGCCGCTTGCCCTCGTGGGCGCGATGCTGCCGATCTTCCTCTGGAAGACGTCGCTCAACATTTACTCGCAGATCGGGCTGATCACCCTCGTGGGCCTGATCGCGAAGAACGGCATCCTCATCGTGGAGTTCGCGAACTCGCTTCAAGAGGAGGGCGTCGCGAAGCTCGACGCAATCCGTCGCGCCGCCGCCACCCGCCTGCGTCCCGTCCTGATGACCTCCGCCGCCACCGTCTTCGGTCACATGATGCTCATCTTTGTGACCGGGCCGGGCGCCGCCGCGCGCAACAGCATCGGCTGGGTGCTCGTCGTCGGCATGGCGATCGGCACCGTCTTCACGCTCTTCGTCGTGCCGGCTTTCTACATGTTGATCGCCAAGGATCGTTCACTTCAGTCCCCGGTCGCGCACCCTTCCGCTTCGCCCGCCCTTCCGGAACTGCAACCTTTCGCCAAGTAATCATGAACCCACGCCTGCTTCCGCTCTTCGCCGTTCTCCTCCTTGCCGCCGCGACTTCCCTTCGCGCCCAGGCGCCAGCGCAGGAAGTGCCCGAGCGTCTCGATCTGCGCGGAGCCATCGTCTTCGCCCTCGAGAACAACTTCGCGATCCGCCAGGCCCGCGAACGCATCCGGGAGCAGGAGGGCCTGATCGTCGAAGTGAAGGCGCGCGCCCTGCCGAACGCCTCGCTCGACTCCGGCTACACGCGGACGGACGACGAGCTGCGGCAGCAGGGGAACAATGGTTCGAACGAGAACTGGAGCATCGCCCTCAATGTGCGACAGACGCTGTATTCGGGCGGCGGTGTACGCGCGGCTCTGGATGTGCAGCGTTTCGTCCGAGAAGCCGCCCTTCTGGAACTTCAGTCCGTCATCAACAACGCCCTGTTGGAGGTCCGCACGCGCTTCTACGACGTCCTGCTGGCGCGCGAGCAGATCGACGTGCAGGAGCAGAACGTCAACCTTCTTCGCGAGCAGCTGCAGACGGCGCGCAATCGTTTCGAGGCGGGCGCGGTCTCCAACTTCGACGTTCTGCGGGCGGAGGTTGCGGTGGCGAACGCGCAGGCACCCCTGATCCGCGCGCGCAACCAGTACCGCATCGCCATCGATGAGCTTCGCCGCACGTTGGGTTTCAGCAATCTCGATCCGGCGGAGCTCAACAAGGTGCCCGAATTCCTGGGCTCCCTCGATTTCACGCCCATCCCGTACAACCTCGAATCCGCCATCCGCACCGCACTTTCCGCGCGGCCCGAACTTCAGCGACTCGCGAGATTCGAGCAGGCCCGCGAGGTGGGGGTCGACCTCCAGAAGGCGGGCTACCGCCCCGACCTGGCCGTCGTCGGCGGGTATCAGGTCCGCAAGGCGGGCGATTCGGATCGCTTCTCCGACTCGGTCGACGGGTGGACGATCGGCTTGCAATCGAGCTGGGCTATCTTCGATGGCCGCGCCACCCGCGGGCGCGTCGCCCAAGCCCGCTCCCAACTCGAACAGGCGCGGCTCACCACGTCCGAGCAGACGCTCGCGGTCGAGGTCGAGGTTCGCCGCGCTATCTCGTCCTTGCAGGAGGGGGCCGAACTCGCGGAGGCGGCGCAAAAGGTGGTCCAGCAGGCGGAAGAGGCCTTGCGACTGGCGGACGCCCGCTATGCTGCGGGCTCCGCCACCCAGCTCGATGTGCTCGAAACCCGCGTCGCGCTTACGGAGGCGCGCACCAACCAGATCGAGGCAAATTATCGCTATAATGTTGCGGTGGCGACCCTGCGCCGTGCGCTCGGCGATGCAGACGCCTTGCTCGCTCCCTAGGCTCCGTCCGTTTACGGGGCTCGCCATCGCTGAATTTCGGGGCAACTGTCGACGTCAAACGGAGTCGCCCTGTTGTCATCCCACCGCTCGATGAAGCTGTCCCGTACCTTCCTGATCGGCCTCGCTGCCGGGGCCGGCCTTTTGCTGGTCGTCGTGGCGGCTGCTTTCTCGTCCCTCTTCCAGACGTGGGCGGTGCGGCGTGCCTTGCAAGCTCAGCCTGGGTTGACCGGGGAGGTGTCCTCCGTTTCGGTCGGTCTCAATCGCGTCCGCTTCGAGCATCTCCGCCTGCAGGGCGACGGGTATCGCTTGAACGTCCCCTTGCTAGAGGCTGAGCTTCCAACGCTCTCGGCCCTGAATCGCAACCTGACGGTCCGCAGGGTGATTGCGAAGGGCTGGACCCTCGATCTGACGGCGCCGCCCCGTCGTTACGGTGCCGCACCGTCCGCGCCGGCCAAGTCCCTGGCGGGACTTCCCTTGTTGTTTGCCGCAGCGGCGGGATCGCCGGCTGCGACATCGGACGAAGCGGCGGGCGAGGGGTTTCACGGCATTTTCTCGCTGCTCGATCTGCCGGTGGATCTGTCGGTCGTTTCGGCCGAATTGGAGGGCGAGGTGGTGTTTCCGGTCGCGCCTGGCCAGGCTCCCGGCCGGGCGCGCGTCCTCCTCACCGGGGGTGGACTTGGTGCCTTGTCGGAAGGCCGGTTTACGGTGATCGCCACCGTGGCCGTCGACGATCCGAATGTTCGGGTCAACCAACTCGACACCCGCAGCGACGTGGTCGCGCGGATGGATTCGCCGCGCACGTTTGCCCGGGTCGAGGCGGCGGTCGTCGCGACGGCCAGCGGTCCGCAGGCGCCGAACGGGGCGCGCCTTATGTTCGATCTTTCCGCCCGGAAGGATGGGAAAGGGGAGACCTATGGGATCGAACTGAGGTCTGCCGTGCGCACGCTCGCGGGGTTGAAAGGAACGCTCCCCGCTGGCGGGTCTGCGGTAGCGGGAAGTTGGGCGCTCGACATGAAGGAGACCGACCTGCTGCCTTTTGCGCTAGGCCGGCCCCTGCCCATCTTTGCCGTGGCGGGACGCGGAACTTGCGAGGTTGACCGGACGTTTTCGGAGTTGCGGGCGGAGGGTGCATTGGAGGCCACGGCGGAGCGGCTCGAAGCGATCGCCCCGGAACTGGCGTCCATCGGTCCCGTGCGGGTTTCCGCCGACTTCGACGTCGCCAGCCGCGGGAGTTTGTTGCATGTCAACCGGTTCGCCGCCGCCTTTGCGGGCGCCGCGCCTGTCGCGCAAATAGCGGCCTTGCAGGGTTGGGAATGGGATCGCCGGACCGGTGAGCTGCGGGTGGCCGAGCCCGGACAGGATCTCTTGCGGGTGTCCCTGGCGGGTTTGCCGTGGGGATGGCTTGAACCCTGGGGGGCGGGATGGGTGGTCCGCGGCGAGCCCTTGGCGGGGGAATTCCTCGCGACGGCGCGTGGAGGACGTTTTGCGGTGCGCACGACCCGTCCCCTCGCAGCGGCGGCGCTTTCCGTCCTGCGGGACGGGCGTCCGGTTCTCTCCGGCGTGGAGGCGCTGCTGTCAGGCTCGGCTGAATACACGCCGCAGGGCTGGCAGGCCGAACTCCCGGAGGCGTCCTTGAGGAGCGGCGACCGCACCCTCGTGAGTCTGCGTGCGCTCGCGGGCCAGGCCATTGGCCGCGGTCAACCCGTGAAGGCAACCGGAGAACTGGCCGCGGATCTTGCGGCCCTGTCCACCCAGCCTTGGGCCGCCGCGTATCCGGCCCTCGAGAGCGGAGGCGGACGCGCGACGTTTAACGCCCGTCTCAGCCACCGGCAGGAGATCGGCGTGGACTTTCGCCTGGCCGGCCTCGCGGCCGGCGGCGAGAAATTTCCCGATATCGCGGGCGAGATCCGGGCCGACGTGCAGCCGGATGGAAGCCTCGATCTCAAGGTTCCCCTCACCGTGAGCCGGGCCGAGCGCGTTTCGGACCTCGCCCTGGTGGCGGCCGTAAAGCGTCTTTCCGACCGGCGCGAGGTGACCGCGCAGGTTTCCAGCCGGGTGCTGCATGTCCGGGACCTCGAGGTGCTCGGGGCCCTGGCGGCGACGGTGCCGTCCCCGTCTTCCGAAGCGGCCGGCGAAGGGACGCCCACTCCGGCGTGGGACGGGTTTGTCGGACGCGTGGCGCTCGACCTCAAGAAGGTGCACTACGCGCCCGAGGCCACGGCCCACAATGTGACAGGCACGATCCGCCTCGGTCCGTCGTCGCTGGTTGTCGAGGACCTGGGGGCGGCCTTGGCCGATGAAGGTTTGTTCAAGCTTGGCGGCGGCGTCACGTTCGACCCCCTCCATCCGGAACGGTACGCCCTGCAGGCGGACGTAATGGTGCGTGGCTTCGATCCGGGCCCCTTGCTGCGCTCGCTCAGCCCGAACGAGCCGCCTGCGCTCGAAGGAAAGTTCGACGTGGTTTCGCGGTTTTCCGGGCGGGCTCGCGAACTCTCCGAACTGGCCGGAGCGGCATCCGGAGCCATGAGCCTGAACAGCCGCGGCGGCACCCTGCGCGCGCTGTCCGTGGATATCTCCGAATACGCCCGTGCAGGCACGAGGCTTGCCAGTGTGGCCGGCCTGATCGGCCTGGCCACCGGCGACGAGCGTGTACTTAAGTATTCGGAGCGACTGCGCGCCGCCAGCGAGCTCACGACTGAACTGTCGGCGGTGGCCTTCGATCAGCTTACGGTGCAGGTGGAACGCACGGCGGAGAACCATTTCGTCATCAAGGATCTCGCGGTGATCTCCCCGAAAGTCCGCCTTCTCGGCAACGGCATCATCGAACATCAGCCCGGCGTCAGCGTCTGGGCACAGCCCCTCTCGCTCCGCCTTCAGCTGGGGGCGCGCGACCGCCTCGCCGGCAATCTGCGGACCTTGAAGCTGCTGGCCGACCAAACCGACGCGCTCGGCTACGAGCCGCTGGTCGAGAATCTCATCCTCGACGGCACGCTCGAGAACATCGGCACGTCCCGGCTCCGGGACCTGCTCGTGCGCGCGCTCAACGGTTCCTGAGGTCCGGGCCGGGTATTCGCCGGTTGCGTCGCTCCGGGTACGCTTCCAGACTGCCTGCATGATCGCCTCGGTGGCCTTCCGGAATTTCAAGGCGCTCCGTCATACGCAGCTCGCGTTGGGGCGGTTCAACCTGCTCATCGGTCCCAACGGTTCCGGCAAGACGAGCCTCATCCAGGCCATCCTTCGCCTGCGCCTGCTCTCCAAATTGCCTTTGAACAGTCCGGAACCGGAGGGCGCGCGGCTCGCCACCTGTCCGGAGGTCACCTTCCACTTCGAACGGCCTCACGACGGCCTCGAGGTGGTGCTCAGCGGCGTGACCGATCCCCGTTGCGACCGGTTGCAGGTCGTGCCGCGACCGACAGGCGAAGGTGCCGACGACTGGCCCGGACTGCGTTCCTGGCTGCTGAAGGCGCGCGGGTATATTCTCGATCACCACGCCATGGAACTGCCCGCGATGGCGAAGGACGGCGCGGAACTCTCCCTCAACGGCGGCAACCTCGCGGCCGTGCTGGCGACACGGCGCGAGCGGGCGCCCGAGGCCTTCGCCGGCATGACGGCGGAGTTCGTCCGCATCCTTCCCGAGTTTGCCGCGATCGAGACCGAGGTGAACGGCGACGGCCGGATACGTCTCGCCCTTCCGCTCGTGGGGGGAGGGAAGGTGGCGGCGGAGGACGTCTCCCAGGGCACCCTCTACCTCCTGGCCCTGCTGCTCGTCGCCTTCGATCCTTCGCCTCCCTCGGTCGCGTGTATCGAGGAATTGGATCGGGGGATCCATCCGCGCCTCTTGCGCGAGGTCCGCGACATACTTTACCGTCTGAGCCATCCCGAGTCCTTCGGCCTCGACCGTCCGCCGGTGCAGGTGATCGCCACGACGCATTCGCCCTATCTGCTGGATCTGTTTCGCGAACATCCCGAGGAGGTGGTCATCGCCGCCAAGCAGGGATGTGCGGCGACCTTTTCCCGTCTGACGGACCAGAAGGACCTCGCCGGCCTGCTGGCGGAGGGCGCACTCGGCGACATGTGGTACGCGGGCATCATTGGCGGAGTGCCGGCATGCGAATGAAGCTCGCCGTGCTCTCCGAATCGCCCGCGGACGAAGCGGCGCTGGTGGTGCTGGTCGAAGCGATCCTCAAGCGAAAGGTTGTCCGTGTGCAGCCTTCGCTGCGGGCCCGCGGCTGGCCCAACGTGCTGCAGATCCTGCCCGCGGTCATCCGGCATCTGCACTTCGAGACGGACGCCGACGCCCTCGTGGTGGCGGTCGACTCCGACGATTCTGTCGTGCACGAAGCCGCGCACGACGCCGAGAACCGCTTCCATCCGCGCTGCCGGCTCTGCCAGCTTTCCGCCGCCTGGCGGCAGACGACCAAGCGTCTGCCGCCGGCGCGCGGCCGCGACCGGGTGTTGCGCGCGATCGGTGTGGCGGTGCCGGCGGTCGAGGGCTGGTATCTTTGCGGTCGCGACGAGACGGTGACCGAGGCCGCCTGGGTGCGGGGGCAGGAGAGCGGGAAGCCGCCTTACACGCGCGCAGAACTCAAGGTGCGCGTTTACGGCACGGACCGGCCCGGTCTGCCGCACGAGACCCACTGCGCCTTGCGGGAGGCACGGCGCCTGGCGAAGAATCCGCGACGCCTCGAGAACGATTTTCCCGGCTTCGGATTCCTCGCGCACGACCTCCGCCAGTGGCCGCCCAAATAAAGTTGACATATCAACAATCGTGAGGACAACGGTCTCATGCAAGACACCCCGGGAGCCCGGCTGATTCGCGAGGTGATGGCCACGGCCGACGTCTTCCTGCGCGAGAGCCACCGGCTCTTCCGTCCGCACGGGCTCACGGCGGCGCAGTTCAACGCGCTGAATGTCATTGGCCTGACCGAGGGCGGATTGAGTCAGCGGGAGTTGAGCGACCGTCTCGTGGTCGACCGTTCGAATGTGACCGGGCTGCTCGACCGCCTCGAGCGCGCGGGTTGGGTGAAACGCTCCGACGACCCGAAGGATCGTCGCATCTACCGGATCACGCTGACCCCCGCCGGGCGCCGGTTGTGGCGGCAGGTGAGCCCGCGCTATGACGCGGTGGTCGCGCAGGTGGTGGCCGGAGTGAACGATGCGCAGGCGGGCGAGGCGCTTGAATTGCTCCGGCACCTCCAGGCCGGTGCGAAGGCCTGGCGCTTGTCGAAATAGGCCATGAACCCCGCGGACGAGCTTGCCCTGATTCGACAGCATGTCCGCCGCATCGAGGCGGACCTCGCGCTGGCCCGCCAGCAACTCGTCGATCTCGAGAAACGGCTGCCCGCCGCGGAGACGGCTCCGGCGCTGGCCGCTGCCCTGACGATGCCGCCGCCGGCGGCGGAGGGGGAGGCGCGCCCGATCGTGGTTCCCCTGACGCCCGAACCGCCACCGCTTCCTCCTCCGCCGCCCGTGCCCTCGCCAGTCGAGCCGCCGCGTCCTGCGCGGGAATTTGTCCCGGCCGAGGAACCGGCTGCCAGCGCCTCGCCGTGGCGGGAGTGGCTGACGGCGCTGCAATTGTGGCCGCCGGCCGGGGAGGGCGACGCCGAGGTCCGCCTGGGGGCGTGGTGGGCGACGCGGATCGGCGCGGCCCTCGCGGTGATCGGAGTCGTGCTGTTCGGTGTGTACGTTTCGGTGAATACGCCGCCGTGGGTGAAATTCGCCGAACTTGCGGCCGTTTCGGCCGGGTTGACCGCGGCGGGCTGGTGGTGGGAACGGCGGACGCCGCGGTTCGGTGCGGTTGTCTTCTCGGCCGGGCTGGCCTTGCTCTACTTCTGCGCCTTTGCCGCGCATGCCCTGCCGCCGGTCAAGGTGATCGAGGGGGTCTTGCCGGCGGCCTTGTGGCAGCTGGCCGCCGTCGTCGGGTTGGTGGCCACGGCGGTGATACGCCGCTCTTCATCGATCGCCGCCATGGCGGTGGGCTTCGGTTTCGTCACGGCGATCTTCTCCCGTTTCGGGGGGCTCGACGAGCTGGCGCTGGCCATGGCGGGCCTGCTGGCGCTTGCCTCCGTGGGCCTGCACCGACGCTTGCGTTGGGAGGCACCTTCGGTGCTTGCGCTGCCCGGGAGCTACGCGGTGCTGGCCGCGGTCTGGCTGGGCTCGTGGCGGCCGGTCGGAGCGGCGGATCCGTGGTGGGCCTGGGGCAGCCTGCTGGCCTTCGCTCTGGCGTTCTTCCTGCGCGACTGGCCTCGCGGGCCCCGTGCCGGCGAAATCACGCGCGGGGAGCGCTGGTTTCAGGGGACCAACGCCGGCCTCGCCCTGCTGATCGGCACGGGGATCGCGCTCACGGCCTTTCGCCCGCAGCTCGCCTGGTTTTATCTGGCGGCGGCCGGCCTGTGCGCCCTCCTCGGCGAGGCGCGCCGCCGCGAATCGCCGGCCGACGTCATGGCGCCGGTCTTTTTCGCCAAGGCGTCCGGTGCCCTCGCCTTGGGCATCGTGGAGCTGGCCGAAGGGCGCACCGTCGCGCTCGCGCTGCTTGCGCAGGCCTGGGTGCTGTACCTGATTTCCGGATACCTGCGGTCCCGACTGCTGTCCGCGGTGACCGCCCTGACCCTGGCGGCAGCGTGGGTGTTTCAGATTGCCGGCGTCCGTACCGGTATGGCGGCGGGGTCCGTGGGTTCGCTCGGTTCGGTCCTGTTTGTCGCCGGCTTTGCCTGGCTCGCCTCCGCGACGATCCGGCGCCTGCCGGGCGCGGCCGGCCGACAAGGGCTCGAGGTGCTGGCCGGCTTCGCCGCTTTCTGCGCGGCGGGACTGGCGATCCTGCAAGGGGAACCCCGCGGGTGGCTGCCGCTCTGGGCCCTGTCGATGGCGACGGTGCTCGGGGCGGTGGCGTGGAGCGTTCGTGCCCTCGGCGCCACCCTGGCGTCGGCGGGACTGCTGTTGCTGGCCCATTTTCTGGTCGTCGCGGAGACCGTCGGATCCGCGCCCCGCCACGACTACCTTGTGAACGGGCTCGGGGTCGTGGTCGTTTCGCTCGCGCTCGGCTGGTGGCTGGGCGGACCTGCCGTCGCCCGGCTGGCGGAGGCGCGCGAAAGGATCTTTCGGATTGCCGGAGATCTCGTCTGCGGCCTCGCGACGCTTACGCTGGCGGCGGTATTGTTCCGGTGGCTGGGTTTGCCGGGGGCGTTGGTGGCACTCTACGGCGTGGCCTTCGCCTGGGCCGGTCTTTCGACGGGGTATCCGGCAAGAAAGAGCGTCTGGCTGTGTGTTTGGACGGTGGCGGTCGCTGTCGGAGGGTGGGGTGGCAGGATTGGATGGCCGGTCGATCGGGCCGGCCTGGGCGCCGTCCTTGTTTGTGCGTGGCTGCTGCCCTTCGCGACCCGCCTGTGGCCGCGGTTGCGAGAAACGATCGCGCGGCAGCCGGGCGCGGATTTCGTGGAACCCTTGCTGGTGGCGGCGGCGGCGTGGCTGACGTTCCGGTTGCTCCCTTGGATCGTGCCGTCGGAGCGTCTGCTGCTTTTCCCGGCGGTGGCGGTTGTCTTGGCGGTGGGCTCGTGGCGGTCCGGCCTCAGGTCGGGCCTGGCGGCCTCGTGGCTGATCTGGGTCATGGCGTGGCTGGCCAGTCTCGAGGTCCTTGGCCGCAGCGATGGCTTTTCCCGGGCCTTGCCGCCGGTCGCGGCGGGAGTGCTCGCATGGCTTCCGGCTGTCCTGCTCGCGCGGGTCCACCGGGAAGGTACGCCGTTGGCCTGGTGGACGTCGCACGGTGCGAACCTACAGGCAGCGCTTGCCGCCTTGTTCTCGGCCTGGCTGGCGATCGTTGGCTGGCGCGACGCGAATGCCCTGCTTGCGCTGCTCGGTGCAGCTGGCGTCGCCTGGGCGTGTCGTCGGATCGCTCCGCTTCCCGTGGCCGGCGCTGCGGTGGCGTTCCTGCTGGGATTGGCTGGCGTGCGGACGGCGGCGCTGGCCATGGCGGGCGGCTTGGACGGCCCCGGGATGGCGTGGGCGATCGGCTTGGTCGTGTGCGTGTGCCTGGCGGGTCTGCCCTGGTTGATGAACGATCCGGCGCAGACCTCGGACAAAGAACGGCGTGCGGCGATCGCGTGGATCGCCGGCGCGGCGGCCCTCGGTCTGGCTTTTCTGATCGCCGTCGTTCAACGCGGATCGTTGGGACCGTACGCCACCGTCGGCTGGGGGCTTTCCGCGATCCTCTTGTTTGTCGCCGGATTGTTCGTGCGCCTGCGGCCGTTTCGACTGCTGGGGCTCGCCGGACTGCTCGTCTGCATTCCGCGCATTTTTCTCGTCGACCTGCAGTCGGCGTTTCATCGGATCGTTGCGTTCGTCGTGCTCGGCGGCGTGCTGCTGTGGGTGGGCTTCTCCTACCATCGTTTCCGCCATCTGATCGTGGACAAAAAGGAGGAGTCATGAGCGGGTTTCCGACGCGGTTGCGGAAGGAGTCGGCAGGCTGGGTCGAGGACGGCCTGATCACCGGGCCTCAACGCGAGGCGTTGCTTGTGCGTCATCCGGAGGCGGGGCCGGCGCGGCTGCTGGGCATCCTGGGGGCCGTCGGCGGGGCGTTGGTGCTCGCGGGCGTCTGCCTGTTGATCGGCTCGAACTGGGAGCGGATCGATGCCTTCTCGAAGATTGCCGGCGTCATCCTCCTGACGGGTGCGGCGCATGCCGCCGGCTGGCGGCTGGGACGGTCCCCCGGCCGGTATCCGCGTCTTGGCGACACGGCGCATGGGCTCGGCTGCGGTTTCTTTGTCGCCGGGGTCGCGCTCGTCTCGCAGATCTACCACCTCGATGCGCGGCCGGCGGGTTACGCCTTCTGCGCCTGGCTTGGCTTTGCGGCGGTGCCCTGGCTGACCGGCTCCCGCACCGCCCAGGCTCTCAGCGTGGTGACTGCGCTGACCTGGCTGGTCCTCGAAACCACCACGCGGACGGGCTGGCTGCGGCTCGGGTCCCGGGAGGAATTCTGGCTGCTCGCGGCTCTGGCCGTGCCCGTCGGAATCGGGCTTTGGTGTTTTGGACTCTCGTTGAGGGCGACGGTGCATGCCCGCTTCGCCGCGTTGCACGAGATGACGGGCATCGTGCTGTGCTGCGGCGCGCTGTACGTGCTCGGGTTCTTCCGTCACGACGGGCGGGCCGCGTCGGGCGGGGAGGCCGTTGCGTGGGCACCGGTGGCCGTCGCCGGGATCCTGCTGGCGGCCGGTTTCCTGCCCGCATGGCGCCGCGCCTTCGGCGAACTGCGCATCCTGGCGCTCTGGTTCGGAATCTGCCTCGTCCCGGCGGCGGGTGTGCTCGCCGGCTGGGATCTGCAGGACCGCGGCTGGCTTTGGAGCGGTCTCGCCTGGGCCTCGCTCTTCGCACTCAACATCGCCATGATCCGGGCGGGGCTCGCCGCCGGACGCCCCGGTTGGGTGAACGTCGCGGTGCCCTGCATCGGCCTGAACGTCTTCACGCGGTATTTCGATCTGTTTGGCACGATGCTCGAAGGCGGAGTCTTCTTCGTCGTGACCGGACTCGTGATGCTCGCCGTCGTATACTATCTCGAACGCAAGCGGCGAAGCCTCGTGGCCGGCCTGCACGTTGCCGCGTCGAAAGGAGGCCGGGCATGAAGACCGGACGCATCCTCCTTGCCATCGTGCTGGTCCAGGCCGCCTTCCTCGCCGGTTGGGCAGGTTATCACGAGAGGTTGCAACGCACGGAGCCGACCGTGCGGCTCAAGGTGCTGCCCGTGGATCCCCGCGACCCGCTGCGCGGGGACTACATGATTTTGCGCTTCGCGGTGAGCGAACATCGGGGTTCGGAAACGGCCGGGCCGCCCTATGGCGAGGTCTGGGTGGGATTGCGGGAACAGGACGGCTTGCACGCGATCGATCGAATTGTGTCCACGGAGGTTCGTCCCGACGACGAGGACGCGCTGACCTGGGTGCGCGCCCATGCGCGGCAGGATTATGCGCCGCCCGGAACTCCCCCGGTGACAGAGCTGATCTACGGGATCGAGAGGCTCTTTGTGCCGGAAGGGCGGGGGACGCCGCGTTTCGACCGCATGGAGATCGAGGCGGCGGTGGGACCCTCCGGGCGGCTCTTCATCAAGCGAGCCTGGCTGGATGGAGAAGTGTTTCCGTAGTCGACCGGCGGAATGGCCCCCGATCCGCCGCCTGCGCTTGCGGTCTGTCCCTTAGAGGAACTTTATCTGACAACTCCCCTTTTTCTTCATGTCGTCCCCGCAACCGTTCCATCGTTCGACCGTACCCTGGTTTCTGGAAAAGATCGCGGTCGCGATCGCCCGTTGCCTCTACCGCGTCAAAACGCGCGGCTTCGAGGGTATTCCGGCGAAGGGAGGAGCGCTGATTCTGGCGAATCACCTCTCGTACATCGACCCGGTGCCGCTGCAACTGGCCTGTCCTCGTCCGATTCGCTTCGTGGGCTTTCAGGGCTTTCTCAACGTCAATCCACTCTTTCGCTGGCTCTACAAGATCAGCGGCACGATCCCGGTCTCGCCGAACGGCGCGCTCGAAACCACCCGTCGGGTCGTCGCCGCGCTGAAGGCCGGCGAACTGGTCTGCCTTTTCCCGGAGGGCTCGATCTCGCGTACGGGGCAGCTGATGCGGATCCAGCGCGGCTTTGAGGTCATGGCGCGAAAGGCCGGTGTACCAGTCATCCCGGTCGCGCACGATGGACTCTGGGGCTCCGTATTCTCCTTCTCGGGCAACAAGTACCTCTTCAAATCGCCCCGCCTCATGCGCACGCACGTCTTCGTCGCGTGGGGTCGCCCAATGGCGCCGGAAGAAGCGTCGGCGGCCTCGGTTCGGCGGGCGCTGCTCGACCTCGGTTGCGAGGCCTTCGACGAACGGCCCCAGTTGAAGCGCCACCTCGGGCGCGAGATCGTCCGCGGCCTGGCGCGACGGCCGTGGCGCGTGGAACTCATCGACCGCACCGCCGAACGGCGCGAGCTCAAGGCCGGCGCCCTCATCGGGGCTGCCGCCGCCTTCTCCCGCCACCTGCACAAGGTCGCCCCCGGCGAGCGTCGCATCGGGATCGTCCTGCCCCCCGGCGCCGGCGCCACCATTGCCAACCTCGCGGTCATCTGCGCGGGCAAGATTCCGGTCAACCTCAACTTCACCGCCGGCCGTGCGGCCATCGAGGCGAGCCTGCGCCTCGGCGAGATCACCACGGTGATTTCCGCCGACGCCGTCCGGGCCAAGGTGCCCAACTTCCCCTGGCCGGAGCGGACGCTCGACCTGCGCAAGGAGCTCACAGCGATGGGCGGCAAGCGTGCGATCGTTCCGTGGCTGGCTGCGGCCTGGCTGCTCCCGAACCAATGGTTCGCCTCCTTGCTTGGGCTGCCAAAGCGCGGCGACCGCGAAGAGGCCGGCCTGCTCTTCACCAGCGGCAGCTCCGGCGAGCCCAAGGGCGTCGTGCTGACGCACCGCAACATCCTGGCCAACTGCTGGCAGATTTCCTCACTCTCGATTCTTCCCGACACGGCGACGATGCTCGCCTGCCTGCCGATCTTCCACAGCTTCGGTTTCACGGTGACCCTCTGGTACCCGATGCTGCGCGGCTGCCGCGTCGTCACCGTGCCGAGTCCGCTCGACACGCGGAAGATGATCGACGCCGTGCGCGACGAAGCCTGCACGGTGATGGTGGGCGCGCCGACCTTCCTGCGTCCGATCCTGAAAAAGGCCGAATCCGGAGAACTGCGGACTCTCGACCTCGTGGTCTCCGGTGCCGAGAAGATGCCGATGGATCTCTACGAGGGCTTCCGCGAAAAGTTCCACCTCGAGATCATGCAGGGCTACGGCCTGACGGAGACCACGCCCGTTTCCTGCGTCAACCAGCCCGACCCTCCCGCGATCACCAGCACGGCGGAACACCAGGACGGCAAGCGTCTCGGCTCAGTCGGCCGCCTGCTGCCGGGCATGACGGCGCGTATCCTGGATCCCGATACGATGGAGGAGCGCGACCCGGCGACCCAGGGCATGGTCGTGCTGCGCGGGGCCAATGTCTTCGGCGGCTACCTGAAGGACGAGGAGAAAACCCGCGGGGCTTTCCACGATGGCTGGTTCGTCACCGGCGACCTCGGCCGCCTCGACGAAGATGGCTTCCTCTGGATCGAGGGCCGGCTGTCGCGGTTCTCCAAGATCGGCGGCGAGATGGTGCCGCATGGCACGGTGGAGCAGCGCCTCGTCGAGGTCTTCGAAGTCGACCAGTCGAACGGCTATGCGGCGGTCGTCGTCGGCGTGCCCGACGCGAGCAAGGGCGAGGCGCTGGTGCTGTTGACGACGCTCGATCTGACGGCGGAGCTCGTCCGCGAGCGCCTGGGCGATGCGGGCCTGGCGAATCTCTGGATCCCGCGGATCGTGCTCAAGGTGGAGGCTATTCCGGTGCTCGGCACGGGCAAACTCGACCTGAAGGCGTGCAAGCAACTTGCCCTGGACGGCCGGGGGTAGGAGCCGGTCGCGGGTCGGACGTCGCCTGGCGAAAGTCGCCGGTCCCTGCGCTTCCCGGATCGGATCCTGCTTGTCGCCGTCGTTAATTTCCAACTCTTCGGTCCCATGAAGTCCTTCGCCCAGCCCACGGCCTTGTTGAAGCGCAAGCTCGGCGCGCGCGTTGTCCTGACCGACGAGGCCTCGCGGTACGCGGCCTCGTTCGACAGCAGCCGGTTGTCTTTCCTGCCGGCGGCGGTGGTGAAACCGCGCAAGCCTGCCGACCTCGCGGCGCTCCTGGCGCTGGCGAACCGGCACCGTGTGCCGGTGACCGTGCGCGGGCGCGGCACGACCCTCATGGGTTCCGCTTCGCCGCGGGCCGGCGGCTGGGTGGTCGACATGCTCGGGTGGAACAAGCTGCGCATCGACGTGGAGGCCGGCCTCGCGCACGTCCAGGCCGGCGTGAAGGTCGCGGACCTTCAGCGCGCAGCCGAGGCCGAGGGCTGGTTTTATCCGCCCGATCCGTCCTCGAAGGAGTACTGCACGATCGGCGGCAACATCGCCTGCAACGCCGGCGGCATGCATGGTGGCAAGTACGGCGTGACCCGCGACTTCGTGGTTGCGTTGCGCGGCTTCCTGCCGACCGGCGAGGAGGTGCAGTGGGGCACGGCGACGAAGAAGTTTTCTTCCGGATTCAACCTGCGCGACCTCTGGATCGGCAGCGAGGGCATGCTCGGCATCGTCACCGAGGCCGTGCTCAGATTGATCCCGAAGCCGGCCGCCCGCTGGACGTTGCTCACGTCGTTTCCCGACGAGGCCGCGGCCTTTCGGGCGGCGCGCGCGCTCTTCGCGCAGCGCCTGCAGCCGGCGATCTGCGAATTTCTCGACCGCGCCAGCGTGACCTGTGCCGAGCAGGCGATGCAGACGACGATCTTTCCCGGGCAGGCCGGGCGCCCCGTCATCCTGCTCGAACTCGCCGGTTCGCCCAGCGAGATCGCCGACCAGAAACCACTCGTCCTCACGTGGGCCGAGCGGCATGCGGCCGGGTTCCGCGAGGCCCGCGACCGCATCGAGGCCGAATCGCTCTGGGCCGTGCGCCGCAAGTGCTCCGGCGCGATGTTCCAGATGGGGGATGCGAAGCTCAACGAGGACATCACGATCCCGCTGCACGCCTACGAGACCTTCGCGGCCTTCCTCGATAAACTGCGCGCCTCCTCGAAACTCGCCATCCCCACCTTCGGCCACCTCGGCGACGGCAATCTTCACGTGAACATCATGTATCGGAAGGCCGACCCGAAGCAGTGCCGGGCGGCGGAGAAAGCCGTGCAGAAGCTGATGGAAAAGGTCGTCTCCCTTGGCGGTGCGATTTCCGGCGAGCACGGAATCGGTCTCGCCAAGACGCCGTTCCTGCGCCTCCAGCACCCGCCGGCGCAGGTGCGGGCCATGCAGGCCGTGAAGCGCGCCCTCGACCCGAACGGCATCCTTAACCCGGGAAAGATGTTCGAGGTGTTCGAAGTCTGGAAGCACCCGCGCGTCACCGCCTCGTTCCCGTGGGATCACAAATAAGGCCCGGCCGGTAAACGATCTGACCAAGCGCAGGTTTGACGGACGAAAGAACGTCGTCCGATACTCCCGCTCCGTTTTCGTTCAACCCCGTACCCACAACCTCCCTACCATGAGAATCGGCATCAACACGTTCCTCTTCACGTCGCCTTTCACCAACGAGAGCACCGCACTCTTCGCGAAGTTCCGCAAGTGGGGCTTCGATTCGGTCGAACTCGCGATCGAGGATCCCTCCCACATCGATCCCGCCCACGTTAAGCGCGAACTCGACCGCCACGGGCTCGTGTGCGGCTCCGTGTGCGCGGCCATGGGACCCGACCGCGATTTCCGCGGCGACGCCACGCAGCAGAAGAATGCGATGACCTACCTCACGGCGCTGCTCGACCAGATGGTCGTGCTCGATTGTCCTTCGCTCATCGGCCCGGTCTACTCCTCGGTCGGTCGCGCGGATGCCGTGCCGGAAAAGGAGTATGCGCGTCAATGGAAGACCGTGGTGAAGAACCTCAAGAAGCTCTCCGCCTACGCGCAGAAGCGCGGCCGACAGATCTGCCTCGAACCGCTCAATCGCTTCGAGACCGACTTCATCAACACCTGCGACCAGGCCCTGCGCATGATCGCCGACGTCGGCAACCCGGCGCTGCGTCTGCACCTCGACACGTTCCACATGAACATCGAGGAAAAGAATCAGGCCGCCGCCATCCGGAAGGCCGGACGCCACCTCGCGCATTTTCACGCCTGCGGCAGCGACCGCGGTACGCCCGGCGGCGACCACCTCGACTGGCCGGCCATCGCCAAGGCGCTCAAGGCCGTGAAATACAAGGGCGACGTCGTCATCGAGTCCTTCACGAGCGACGTGAAGGTCATCGCCCGCGCCGCCGCGATCTGGCGAAAGATCGAGCCGAGCCAGGAACACATCGCCACGCACGGCCTGAAGTTCCTGCGCAAGACCCTCTGAGACCGTGACGTTCCGCGCCGGGCGCGGGACCTTGTGGGCTGGAGCCGGCCCGGGCTCCAGCCCGCTACAATTGCACGGGCAGGCCGATCTCGATGATCTGGGTCGGCATGATCTGGTAGTAGTCCTTCACGGGCCGCGCATTGCGGCTCAGGAAGGCGTAGAGGGATTTCTGCCACTCGAACATGCGCGCGTTGCCCCCCGTGAGGATCATCTCGCGGTTGAAGTAGAATGTGGTCGCCTGCGAATTCACCGCCACTCCCTGGGCGCGGATGCGTTCCACGAGCCGGCTGACATCGGGCGACTCCATGTAGCCGTAGCGGCCGATCGCGCGCCAGATGCCCTCGCCGAGGCTGTCGAGCGTCAGGCGCTCCTCCTCGTCCACCTGCGGCACCTCCTCGGTCGCGATGGTGAGCAATACCACCGTCTGCTGAAGGCACTTGTTGGCTTTCAGATGATGGAGCATTGCGAGGGGCGTACCTTTCGGCGTGGCCACCATGAAGATCGCGCTGCCGGAGACGCGCACGATGTTCTTGCTGCGGGCGATGGCGGACAATTCCAGGTCCCGGACGGCGCCGCCGTAGACCTTCTCGTGGATCTCCGTGCGTCCGCACTTCCACGTGTGCATGATGGCGAGCAGCACTGCGCTGAGGGCGAGGGGCAGCCAGGCGCCGTCGACAACCTTGTGGGCGTTCGCGAGCAGAAAGGAGACATCGACGACGGCAAACGCCCCGCACATCAGGCCGGCGCGCCATGCCGGCCATTTCCACGAACGCCGCGCCACGAAGTAGAGCGCAAAGGTGGTCACGGTCATCGCCGAGGTCACGGCGATCCCGTAGGCCGAGGCGAGGTTGGCGCTCGAACGGAATCCGAGCACGGTCGCGATGGAGCCGATCGCGAGGAACACGTTGACGAGAGGAATATAGATCTGCCCGCGCTGCTCGGCATTGGTGTGCAGCACCTTCAAGCGCGGGAAATACCCGAGCTGCATCGCCTGGCGGATCAGCGAGAACGTCCCGGAAATCATCGCCTGGCTCGCGATGATCGCCGCGAAAATGGAAAGCGCCATCAGCGCGGCGCGCAGGGCGCCCGCGGGCGCGACGCCGAGGAAGGGGTTCTCGATGCCGGCGGGATGGCCGAGCACGTAGGCGCCTTGCCCGAAGTAGTTCAGGATCAGCCCGGGCATCGCCACGAAATACCAGGCCGCCTGGATCGACTTGCGGCCGAAGTGTCCCATGTCCGCAAAGATCGCCTCCACCCCGGTGATGGAGAGGACAACGCCGCCGAGGATGAGGCCGATCTCGGCTGGGTGCGTCGCGAGCAGGTGGATGCCGTGAAGCGGATTGAGCGCCCGAAGCACGCCGGGGTTCTCGACGATGTGCACGAGTCCCAGCAGTCCGATCGTGCCGAACCACACCAGCATCACCGGACCGTAGACGCCGCCGATGGCCTTGGATCCCTTGCTCTGAAACCAGAAGATGCCGGCGAGCACGGCGACCGCCAGCGGGATGACGAAGTCGCCGGCGGCAGGCACGAGCAGTTCGAGTCCCTCCGCCGCGCTGAGCACGGAGATCGCCGGTGTGATCACGCCCTCGCCGCAGAGCATGGCCGCGCCGACGAGGACAACGAGCACGCCAAGGCTGACCGGCCGGCGGCTGCGGATGCGGTCGAAGCGTCCCTTTGCGTAGAGGGCGAAGACGCCCCCCTCGCCGCGGTTGTCCGCGCGCGTGACCACGAACAAGTACTTCAGGCAGACCACGCCGACGAGGGACCAAAGGATGAGCGATAGCACCCCGAGCACGCCCATTTCCAGCTCTGCGGCCGGGAGCGCCCGCACGGATTCGCGCAAGGCGTAGAGCGGGCTCGTGCCGATGTCCCCGAAAACCACACCAAGGGCGCCCAGACTCAAGGCGAGGCGCGGACCGCTCCACGGCCGGCCGGCGTCGTTGGGTGCATTCATGTGTAGGGGAAGTGTCCGCCAGGCCGGGGTTGTCTCCAAGCCGAATCTTGCCCGCGCGCAGCCCCGCGTTGACCTGCCGCCGGGGCCGCACACCTTGGCATCGCATGAGCCTACCTGACTGGCAGGTCGCCAAGACCTACACCGACATCCTTTACCACAAGGCCGACGGGATCGCGAAGATCACGATCAACCGTCCGGAGAAGCGCAATGCCTTCCGCCCGGAGACGGTCTTCGAGCTGTACGATGCGTTCTCCGACGCGCGCGAGGACAGCTCGATCGGGGTCGTGCTCCTGACCGGTGCGGGTCCGCACACCGATGGCAAGTACGCGTTCTGCGCCGGCGGCGACCAGAGCGTGCGGGGCCACGCGGGTTACGTCGGCGGCGACGGTGTGCCGCGTCTCAACGTGCTCGACCTGCAGAAGCTCATCCGGTCGATGCCGAAGGTCGTCATCGCCCTGGTGGCGGGCTACGCGATCGGCGGCGGGCATGTGCTGCACGTGGTCTGCGATCTCTCGCTTGCGGCGGACAACGCGATCTTCGGCCAGGTTGGGCCGCGCATGGGCAGCTTCGACGGCGGCTTCGGCTCCAGTTACCTCGCCCGGGTGGTCGGCCAGAAGAAGGCGCGCGAGATCTGGTATCTGTGTCGTCAATACAACGCGACCCAGGCCCTCGACATGGGGCTGGTCAACGCAGTCGTTCCGGTGGCGGAGCTGGAGGCCGAGGGCGTCAAATGGGCGCGCGAGATCCTCGGGCACAGCCCGCTGGCGATCCGGCTGCTGAAAAGCGGCTTCAACGCCGAACTCGACGGTCAGGCCGGCATCCAGGAGCTGGCCGGAAACGCGACGCTGCTCTATTACATGAGCGAGGAGGCGAAGGAGTTTCACTCCGCCCAGCGGGAGAAGCGGCGGCCCGAAGCCCGCCGTTACCCGTGGCTGCCGTAAAGGTTCATCGCGGCGTAAAGCCGCTCCTGCCTTCACACCTTTCATCGGGTGAAATACGCGGGGCCGTTGAGGGGGACTGGCTCGCGGAACCATGCCCGCCGGCGGGCGATCGCTTGCGTCCGGCCAGGGCGAGTGCGACGGCTTCGGCGAGAGCCTCCACCGTCAGCGGTTTGTCGAGCAGACCCGTCAGGTTCGCCTCGCGGGTGCGAGCGACCTGCTCGGGTCCGAGGTAGCCGCTCATGAGCAGGCAGGGGATCCCGGGGTGCAGGGCGCGGGCCGCGGCGATCAGGTCGAGTCCGCTCATTCCGGGCATGGTGAGGTCGCTCAACACGAGGTCGAACGCCGCCGGTTCCTGGCGGAACGCCTCCAAGGCCTCGCGCGGATCGTTGAAGGCGAGGACCCGGTAGCCGAAGCGGCGGAGCAGGTCGGCGGCGACGTCGGTGATCGTCGGTTCGTCGTCGACGATCAGCAGCCGCTCGCCGTGGCCCCGGCGGACGGGGCGGGCGGGCAGGCGGTCGGCCGGCGGGGCCGGCACCGTCGGCGCGACGGCGGCCGGAGGGAAGCGCAGGCGGAAGGTCGTGCCGATGCCGGGCTCGCTGAACACGACGATCGATCCGCCGTGGGCCTGCATGATCCCGTGGGCGACGGAGAGGCCGAGCCCCGTGCCCGTGCCGCCGGGCTTGGTCGTGAAGAACGGCTCGAAGATGCGCGCGACTACGTCGGGGGCCATCCCGGGACCGGTATCGGAAACGAGGATACACGGGTGGCCCTCGTCGTCGATCTCCTCCGCGAAGACGACGCCCCCCTGGGTCTCGCCCATCGCCTGCACCGCGTTGGTCCCCAGGTTCATGAGCACCTGCTGCAGCTGGGTGGGATCGGCGTCGAGGGGGACCGGGGCGGCGGCGCGCCGGTGCTCGAGGGCGATCGAGCGCGGCGAGGCGGCGCGGAGGAAGCGCAGCGTCTCCTCGATGGCGTCGGCGGCGTCGAGCCTTTGCCGGCGGGATTCGGTCTTGCGCGCGAAGGTGAGGATCTGCCGCACGAGCGACGCAGCCCGGCCGGCGGCCTGGCCGATCTCGCCGAGGTGTTCCTGCACGGGATGGTCGGGCGGAAGCCGGAGGCGGGAGAGCTCGGCGTTGCCGCCGATGCTCGTGAGGATGTTGTTGAAATCGTGGGCAATCCCGCTCGCGAGCGTGCCGATCGCCTCGAGCTTCTGGGCCTGACGGAGCTGGCGCTCGCTTTCCTGCCATCGCTCGCGCGCCTCCCGTTCGGCCGAGATGTCGCTCAGGGTCAGCAGCAGGCCGTCGCCTACGGGGGCGGCGGCGGCACGCACCCAGCGCTTGCGGTCCTTCAGGTCCAGCGCGTGCTCGGTGAAGGTGCGTCCGTCCCGCCGCCCGGTGCCGCCGAGCAGCGCCTCGAGCGGCGGTTCGAGGTTGAGCAATTCCGCCACGGGCGCCCCGGCGGCGGGCAGGTAGGGCAGGTCGAGCAGGCGGGCGAGGGCGCGGTTGGCCTGTTCGAGGCGCCAGAGGCCGCGCGGATCGCGGCCGACGAGCACGAGGGCGTCGGGCGAGGCGTCGAAAATGCCGCGGTGCAATTCCTCGCTGACGCGGAGGGCTCCGGCCTGCGCGGCGAGGCGAAGCCGCAGGCTGCGTTGGTGGAAGAAGAAGCCCACGGCCACCGCGAGCGCGAATGCGAGGCCGATGGAGGTCGCGATCAGCACGTCCACGACGGTGTAGCGGCGGGGGTCGAGGTGTCCGAACCACCGCCGGTAGATCTCCTCGTATTCGCCGGTTCGATGCAGGATCGCCAGGCCTTCGTTGATCTTGGCGAGCAGGGCGCGGTCTCCGTCCTTCACCGCAAAACAATAGTCGACCGCGTACTCGGCGAGGGGAGGGCCGACCGGGGCGACGCGGTTCAACCCGAGCCGGTGCAGAATTGACAGTCCGGTGAGACGGGCCGCGAGGGTGGCGTCGCCCTTGCCCTCCTGCAGGAGCCGGAAGGCCTGCTCGACCGATTCGACCGGCACCACGGCGTCGGCGAGACCTGCATCCACCAGCATTCGTTCCCCGAGGCTGCCGCGGTGGACGAGCACGCGCCGGCCCCGCAGATCGGCCAGCGATCCGATTTCCCCGGCGATCGCCTTGCGCGCGAAGATGGAGCCGGACATCGACAGATAGGGGACGGAAAAGTCGGCGTGCCCTTCGCGGGACTCCGAGCGGGCGTAGGACTGCAAGAGATCGAGCCGGCCGGCGGCGAAGGCGCCGTTGATCTCGGCCGTGGTGCCGGTGACCCGTTCGAGGTCGAGGGCGAGGTGGCGCTCGATCCCGGCCATCAGCTCGACCGCAAAACCGCGGAAGCGACCGTTCGCGTCGAGGAAGGAATACGGGTCGTTGTCGGTCAGCACGCCGACTTTGACCGGTGCGGCCGTTGTCTGGCCGACGGCCGGACAAAGGGAAGCGAGTGCGATAACGCAACTGGCAAGCACTAACGGAAGCGGGGACCGCATTGCCGTCCGGGTCCGGTCGGTGGGCACGCTCCCTGGTCGCGCGTCGTCCTGCGAAAACTGAGGGAGGATGGCCGCGATCATGCCGTCCTCCTTTCTCTCCGCGAAACAGGGTCTTAGTCAAACCCTCACCTGCTCCGCGGGTTGCGCCGGGCAGGTTCCCTCGTAACCGTGCGAGCCGTGGATCCTCTCACTCACACCGTCATGGGCGCGACCTTGGGCTATGCGTTGCACGGACGCGTCCTTGGTCGCCTGGCCGCGGCCGTGGGGGCGGCGGCCTCGCTGCTTCCCGACGCCGACGTGTTCATCCGCAGCGCGGCCGATCCGCTTGTCGCCGTCGAAGTCCATCGGGGTTTCTCGCACAGCCTGCTCTTCGCCCCGGTCGGGGCGGCGGTTGCGGCGGCACCCTTCCTGCTGGTTGCGTCAGCGCGCGGGCATTGGCGCGCGCTCTGGGCCTGTGCGCTGGCTTCGTACGTGACCCACTGTCTGCTCGATGCCGCCACGAGCTACGGGACGAACCTCTTCTGGCCGCTCTCCAACGTGCGCGTCGGCTGGGATTTCATCTCTGTGATCGATCCGCCCGTCACCCTGCTCCTTCTGGTCGGCATGCTCGGTGCGCTGCTGACGGGTCGGCGCGCCTACGGCGGGATCGCCCTTGCGCTGGTGGGTGGGTACCTTGCGCTCGGTGCCGTGCAACACGGCCGGGCCGTCGCTGCCCAGGCCGAGCTCGCACGGACGCGCGGACACGAACGCGAACGTTTCGAGGTCATGCCGACGTTGGGCAACCTGATGGTGTGGCGCGCGCTCTACCTGCACGATGGCCGGATCTACAGCGACCGGCTGCGCGTCGGCCTCACCGAAGGACCGCGCGTCGTGGAGGGCTGGTCGCTGCCGTGGGTGGGGCCGGAAGATCTTACGGCCGAGGAACAGGCTGCCTCGGCCCCACGCAACTCCTTCGCCCGTTTCTCCCATTTCTCGGATCGCTGGGTGGCGCGCAGTCCGGACGACCCGACGGTGCTGGGCGACATGCGCTACTCCCTGTCGGCGGGGGCCTTCGATCCCATCTGGGGCGTGCGCTTCGGGCCGCCCGGCACCGACCGGGCGGTCGAGTGGGTCAACCGCTCCTCCGAACGTCGCGTCGACCCGGCGGGCATGTGGGCGGAGATTGTCGGTCGCGATCCCCGCTACCGGCCGCTGCCGTCGACCCACGGCGCGGCCGACTGAAGGCTGGCGCGGCCGTGAGATCCGTTCCTGGCACAGAGGCGGCAGACCTTTGACTTGCGACCGGCGACGTGCGACCGCCTACTGACGCTTTCTCCTCTCAACCCAAACCCAACTCCCACCATGGCCGGCGTAGGAAAGCTCCTCAAACAAGCCCAGAAAATGCAGCGGACGATCGAGCAGTTGAACGCTCAGTTGGCCGCCAAGGAAATCGACGTCACCAGCGGTGGCGGGGCGGTGAAGATCAAGATCAGCGGCACGGGCGAGTTCCGCTCGATCGAGCTCGATCCGGAACTGCTCAAGGAAGATCCGAAGATCGTCGGCGAGACGCTGCTCGTGGCCGTGCAGGATGCCGCCAAGAAGGCCCAGGAGTTGCACGAGGCCGAGACGCAGAAGGTGACCGGGGGCATGTCGATCCCCGGCTTGATGTGAACCGGCACGGGTCCGCTCCGGATCCGCGCGCCGCCCGCCTCCCGTGACACCCGCCTTCGACCGGCTTCGACAGCAGCTCAAGCGGTTGCCCGGAGTGGGGCATCGCGCGGCCGAACGCATTGCGTTGCACCTGCTGGTGGGCAAACCGTCCGAATTGCCTGCGCTGGTCTCCGCGCTCGAAGAGGCTGCGGCCGGCGTGCGGCGGTGCACGCGGTGCGGGAACCTGGCGGAGGCGGAACTTTGCCCGATCTGTGCCGACGAACGCCGGGATCGCGGCGTCGTCTGCGTCGTCGAGCACGTGCCCGACCTTGCGGCGATGGAACGCTCCGGAGCCTACCGCGGAACCTACCATGTGCTGCACGGCAAGCTTTCGCCGATCCACGGAGTCGGCCCGGACGACCTCAACCTCGAGAGCCTGCTCGCGCGCGTGCGCGCGGGCGAGGTGCAGGAACTCATCCTGGCGTTGTCCAACGACGTCGAGGGCGAGGCGACCTGCCACTATCTGACGGAGCACCTGCCGCCCGAAGCCGCGGTGAGGGTGTCGCGCATCGGGTTCGGACTGCCGAGCGGGGGTGGGGTCCTCTACGCCGACTCGGTCACGCTGAAGAGCGCGCTCGAGGGAAGGCGCACGTACTCCTGAGCCGATGGAGGCGCGCCCCCCGACCTTGCGCATCTGGCTGGCGGCCGCCCGGCCGCGCACGCTGCCCGCGGCGGTGGCGCCGGTGCTCGTCGGCTGCGCGCTGGCGTGGCGGGCGGACGCCTTTGTCGCCCCGGCGGCCGCGGCCTGCCTGGTCTTTGCGCTGCTCATCCAGATCGGCACGAATTTCGCCAACGACTACTACGACTATATCCAGGGTGCGGATACGGCGGAGCGCGTCGGTCCGCGCCGCGCCGTCGCCGCGGGGTGGGTGCGCCCGGCGACAATGCGAGCGGCGATGGCCGGCGTCTTCGCCGCCGCCTTTCTCGCGGGGCTGACCCTGCTGCCCTACGGCGGCTGGCCGCTGCTCGCCGTGGGCGTGGCCAGCATCCTTTGCGGGATCGCCTACACGGGCGGGCCGTATCCGCTCGGCTACCACGGGCTGGGCGACCTCTTCGTCTTCCTTTTCTTCGGCCTCGTCGCCGTGGGGGCGACGTACTTCGTCCAGGCGGGTGCGGTTACGGTGGAGTCCTTGCTCGCGGGAGCCGGCGTCGGCGCGCTCGCGGCGAACATTCTCGTCGTGAACAACTATCGCGACGTCGAGACCGACGCGAAGGCCGGCAAGCGCACCCTCGTGGTCCGCTGGGGCCGGGGTTTTGCGCGGTGCCAGTTTGCGTTCTCCCACGCCTTGGCGCTGGCCGTGCCCTTTGCCCTGGCCGCGCGGGGCTTCGGTTCCTGGCTCGGCGCGGCGGCGGTGCTCGCCGTGCTTGCGCCCTTTGCCGTCATTCAGCAACGCGTGCTCTCCCGAGCCCGCGACCCGGCGACGCTCATCCGCCTGCTTGGCCGCACCGGCCGGCACGTCGCCCTGTACGCCCTGGCCCTCGCGATCTTCCTGCTCGCGAGCTGACCGGTCCGGTCCGCGCCCCCGAATGAAAAAACCGGCCCTGTGGCCGGTTTTTTGTTCAGACTTTGGCGAGGACTTTGTCCTTGAGCGCGGCCTTCGGCATCATGCCGACGATCGTGTCGACCAGTTGGCCGCCCTTGAAGAGCAGCATGGTCGGGATCGCCCGGATGCCGTATTCGGCGGCGATGGCGTCGTTGTCGTCGACGTTCACCTTGGCGATGCTGACCTTGCCTTGCAGCTCGACGGCGAGTTCCTCGAGGATCGGGGCGATCGCCTTGCACGGGCCGCACCAAGGGGCCCAGAAATCGACGAGCACGGGCGTGCTGCTGGCGATGGCTGCTTTGAACGAGGAGGTGTCGAGGTTTGCGATATTGGCGGACATGGGAAAAAGGTTAGCCGAACCGGCCCGAAAATCAACGGGGGGTCGACTTGTGGAGGATCTCGGCGAGTTCCCGCGGGTCGACGGACTCGAGGGTGCGGTCGCGGCGCTTGAGTTCTTCGAAGGTCTTCAGGGTCGTTTCGGTCATGCGCTCGTGGGTCTCGGCGGAGCCGCCGACGAGCACGAAGCCTTCGCCGCTGGTCACGCGCTTGTGACCGTCCTCGTTGTCGAGGCCCACGCCCAGCAGACCGGCCTTGCCCTTGGCTTTCGCGGAGGATTTTGCGGGTTTCTTGCTCACGCGGTTACCGTGCTGGCTTCGACCGGCGTTTCAAGTGGCTTTTCGTCCGGGGGCGGAGCCGTCTCGACCGCCTCGCAGTGGATGTCGGCGAAGGCTTCATCCTGACGCACCCGGAGCTTGTTGAGGCGGGTGAGTTCGAGGACGGCGAGGAAGGTCGCGACGAGCACGCGCACGGTGATGCGGCCGGAGAAGAGTGCGGAGAAAACGAAGGACTTTTGCGTCTGGATGCGCTGAAGGATCATCTCCATCTGGTCCGCGACGGTGGTGTGCTCGTCCTTGATCTCGCCGACGACGAGCTTTTCGGCGAGGCGGCGGAGGACGAGGTTGAAGACATTCCAGAGTTCGATGCGGTCGCCCTGCTTGAGGGGGCGGTCCTGCTCCGAGATCGACTGGGCGGCGACGCGGCGCGGGAGGAGGCCGTGTTGGAAGGCCGCGAGTTCGTCGAGTTTCTGGGCGGCTTCCTTGAATTTCTTGTACTGGAGCAGCTGGTGAACGAGTTCCCAGCGCGGATCCATGGCGTCGTCGTCGCCCGCCTCCGGATCGACCGCCGCCTGACCGCGGGGGAGCAGCATGCGACTTTTGATCTCCATGAGCGTGGCGGCCATGACGAAAAACTCCCCGGCGACCTCGAGGTCGAGTTCCTGCATGGAACGGAGGACGCCGAGGTACTGCTTCGTGACTGACTCGATGGGAATGTCGTAGACGTCGATTTCGTTCTTCCGGATGAGGAAGAGCAGCAGATCGAGCGGGCCTTCAAAGACCGGCAGCTTGATGCGATAATCGGCGTCGGGAACCACGGCCGGCACTGTTGGGCGGAGGTTTCCGCGGGCAACCCTAAACTGGTCCGTCTTGGTGCGGGAAAACCGGGTCGACAACCCAGTCGCGGCCCGAATCTTCCAGGACGTGACCCGCCTTTGGGCGTGGGAGCGGCTTTACGCCGCGAGGAACACCGTCTGCCTGCCCGCTAAGACCCACGGCGGAACGCAGCCAGGTAGAAACCGTCGGAATCGTACGTCCCAGGCAGCACCGCGAGGCCGGGCGAGCGTGCGGTCAGGCCAAAGATCGCTGGCGGGGGGGCGACGGCAAAGGCGGGCTCGAGGGCGAGGAAGCGAGTAGCAACGGACTCATTCTCGGTGCGGCAAAGGGAGCACGTGGCGTAGAGCAGGCGTCCGCCCGGGGCAACGTGGTGGCTGAAGCGACGCAGCAGATTGAGCTGAGTCTCGGCCGCGGCCTGCAGGTCGGCGGGCGCGGTCGTCCATTTGAGATGCGGGGCGCGGCGCCAGGTGCCGCTCCCGGAGCACGGGGCGTCCACGAGCACGCCGTCGAAGTTGCCGGACGGTTGACGCGTCACGGCCACGTTGGCGAGTCGGGCGCGGGAAGCGCGGGCGCGGAGTTCGTCGAGGGCGCGCGCGCGGACGTCGTGGGCGACGACGGAACCGTGCGAACCGAGCATCCGGGCGAGTTGCAGGGTTTTCCCGCCAGCGCCGGCGCAGGCGTCGAGCCAGCGACCGCCGGGCGATGGGGCCGCGCAGGCGAGCAGGAGCTGCGAGCCGAGGTCCTGGATTTCCAGGCGGCCCTCGTGGTAGGCGGTCGTGCGATTGACCGGTGCATCGGGCGGGAAGCGCCAGGCCTCGGGCAGGATCGACGCCGTGGGCCGGGGCAGGCCGGCGGTGGCGAGGGAGGCGAGGACGGACTCGGGGTCCTCGTCCTGCAAGCGGATCCAGAGGGGTGCGCGGGCGAGCAGGGCGTCGCGGTGCGGCGGGGTGAATGCGTCCGGGCACTCCTCGCGCAACCAGGCGGGCAGGAGTTCGTCCGGATCGCGCTCCTCGTCAGTGGCGACGGCGTAGCGCGCGCGGAAGGCCGCCGTGGCGGGCAGCTCGGCGGCGTGGCGGGCGATGAGGGCGAGCGCTTCGTCTTCGGGCCGTGTCTCGATCCAGGGGAGGATGCGCAGGGCCGTGTAGGCAAGTTCCCGATACAAGCGGCGGTCCCGCGATCCGAAGCGCCGGTCGGCGCGCAGGAAGTCTTCGATGCGCGCGGCGAGGGCCCGGTCCCGCCGCCAGTGCGGACGCAGCGTCGCGAGCAAACCGCGGAAGATCGCGTGCTGATTGGCGAGCACCGCCTCGGGGACCGGACCGGGCTGCATGGCTTCGGAAGGGAGCGTCCCGCTCAGATCTCGCCGAGTCGCACGCAGGCGACCTCGCGCGAGCCGGAGGCGGTCAGCGGAGGCACGGCGGCCTTGCAGCGGTCGACTGCGTACGGGCAGCGTGGGTGGAAGGCGCAGCCGGCGGGCGGGTTGATGGGGGACGGCGGGTCGCCGGGCAGCACGATGCGCTGACGGGTCCGTTCCACCTCGGGATCCGGCCGCGGGATGGCGCTGACGAGGGCCCGCGTGTAGGGATGCTGCGGGCGCTCGATGACGTCGGCGGCGGGGCCGAGTTCGACGACCTTGCCGAGGTACATCACGGCGACGCGGTCGGAGATGTGTTTCACCACCGAGAGATCGTGGGCGATGAAGAGCAGGCTGACGCCGGCCTGGCGCACGAGGCCGGCGAGCAGGTTGAGAATCTGCGCCTGGATGGAAACGTCGAGGGCCGAGACCGGTTCGTCGGCGATGATGACCTTGGGCTCGAGGGCGAGGGCGCGCGCGATCGCGATGCGCTGGCGTTGTCCGCCGGAGAATTCGTGCGGATACTTGCGCAGCAGGCGCGGCGCGAGTCCGACCGTCTCCATGACCTTCGCGACGCGCGCGGGCACGTCGGCGGGCGGGCAGATTCCGTGCACGAGCAGCGGTTCCGCGAGCGTGTCGTAGACGGTCAGGCGCGGATTGAGGGAGGCATACGGATCCTGAAAGACCATCTGCAGTTCGCGGCTCAGGGCTCCGCGGTCGGCGCCTTCGGCGAGTGCGAGGGTGCGTCCGGACAGCACGACGGTGCCGGCGGTGGCCGGCACGAGTTGCATGATGGTGCGGGCGAGGGTGGACTTGCCGCAGCCGGATTCGCCGACGAGGCCGAGCACCTCTCCGCGCCCCAACGCGAGGTCGACACCGTCGACGGCCTTCACGGTGCCGGTCTGGCGTTTGACGAAGGCGCCGCGGTACACCGGAAAGTGGGTGGCGAGCCCCTTAATCTGGAGGATGGGTTCGGCCATGGCGGGTCAGAGTTCGCCGGCCTGGACGCGCAGGCAGGCCTGGGCGTGGCCCGGCTTGAGTTCGGCGAGGGCGGGATCGCGTGTGCCGCACAGCGCGGTGGCCGCGGCGCAGCGCGGCGCGAAGGCGCAGCCGGCGATCGGCTTGGAGAGGTCGGGCGGCAGGCCGGGGATGGTGAAGAGCTCTGCTCCCTTGAGCTGCAGGCCGGGGATGGAGCGTTGCAGCGCGCGGGTGTAGGGATGGCGCGGTTCGCGGAAGAGCGTGTGCGTGTCGGCGGTCTCGACGATCCGGCCGGCGTACATGACCTGAACGCGGTCGCAGAGTCCGGAGACGACGCCGAGGTCGTGCGTGATGAAGATCACCGCCATGCCCAGCTCGCGCTGCATGCGGCGGATCAGGTCGAGGATCTGCGCCTGCACGGTGACGTCGAGCGCGGTGGTCGGTTCGTCGGCGATGAGCAACTCGGGGTGCGTGATCAGGGCCATCGCAATCATCACGCGCTGGCGCATGCCGCCGGAGAACTCGTGCGGGTGGTGGTTGAAGCGATTGGCGGCGTCGTTGATGCCGACGGCCTCGAGCATGGCGAGCCCACGCCGGCGCGCGTCGGCCTTGGAGATCTTTTCGTGAATGAGCAGCGGCTCGATGAGCTGGTCGCCGATCCGCATGAACGGATTGAGCGACGTCATCGGATCCTGGAAGATCATGCTGATCCGTCGGCCGCGGATCGCGCGGGCCTCGCGCGGGGAACAGCGCAACAGGTCGATGCCATCGAAGCGCGCCGTGCCGCCTTCGACGCGACCGGTGGGTTGGGGGAGCAGCCCCATCAGGGTGTAGGCCGTGACCGATTTGCCGGAGCCGGACTCGCCCACGATGCCGAGCGTCTCGCCGCGCTCGAGGTTGAAGCTGACGCCGTCGACCGCGCGGTACACGCCGTTGCGGGTGTGGAAGGAGGTGCGCAGGTCGGTGACGTCGAGAAGGGGCACGGAAGGAAGGTCTGCCGAAACGTGAAACGGAAGCGCGCTCCCGCAAACTTAATCCGCGGATGCCGCCCCGCCGTCGAGCAGGTGGCGGACCGTGGCCGCGACCGTCGACGGTTCGAGGCGTTCGAGCGACGCGCCGCCGGTGGGCGGGCATCCGGGCGGCTGCAACAGAACCTTGGGGGCGTGGAAAACGGGACCGGTGCGCACGGGGTTGGTCGGGCCGAAGAGGCCGACGACGGGAACACCGAGGGCGTTGGCGAGGTGGAGACCGCCGGTGTCGTTCGACACGAGCACGCGGCAGGCCCGCAGGCGCGCGATGTACGCGGGCAGATCGGTGCGGCCGGCGAGGTTCTCGACGCGCGCGGGGTCGGCCCCGGTCGCGACGGCGGTGGCGAGCACGCGGTCGCCCGCCGTGCCGAAGAGCGCGAATCGCACATCGGGGAGGGCGGCGATCAACGCGCGCCAGTGGGCGACGGGCCAGCGTTTCTCCGGCGTGTTCTCCGAACCGCAGATAAGGCCGACCACGGGTTCGCCGGTTGGAGCGGGCGGAGTCTCCGCCGAGACGTCCGGGTCGCGTTCGAGTCCGAAGTGCCGGAGGAAATCCGTCCACAACGCGAGCTGGTGGTGGCGGTTTTCGTCGTATCCGGGCGGCACGTTGTAGCCGTGCGAGAGCAGCGGCCGCCGGCTGCCCGGACGGACGATCCCGAAGCGCTGGCGGGCGCCGGTCAGCCAGGCCTCGAGATCGCCGCGGGTGGAGTTGGTGAAGAGCAGGTACGTATCCGGATAACGATGACGGAGCTCGCGGAAGAAGCGGAAGTAGCCCCGGCCGCGCGGCGGCAGCGGCTCGTAGCGGTCGCAGACGTCCCAGTGCCGGACGAGCGGAGCGAAAGCGCCCTTGCCGATGAGCGTGAGTTCGGCGTCCGGCCGCGCGGCGCGGATCGCGCGCAGGAGCGGGAGGGCCATGACCACGTCGCCGAGCCAGTTGGGCAGGCGGATGAAGAACCGCGTCTTCTTCGGCAGCTCTTTCCACCCCCGCGCGGCAAGGTCGGCCGCGAGAAAATTGCGCTTGGCGTCGATCCTGAGCCGCTTGGTGTGGTAGTGTTGCGCGCGCCAGCGGTCGTGGGACCAGAGCCAGGAGGCACAGTGGTTGTCGTCGCGGGAGAGGATCGATTCGAGCCAGCGGTTGAGGGCGAGGGTGACGCCGGTCACGGTGCCGTCGGTCGCGAGCCGTTCGAAGCGCAATTCGACGCGCCAGAATTCCGTGCGATGGGCGTGGATGGCGATGACCTCCGCTCCGTATTTCTCGGCCATCAATCCGGCCAGCTCGGTCGTCGAGGCGAGCCGGCCGAACAGGGTGGAGAGGGCGCCGGGGTCGCCGGCGTTCTGGTCGAAGAGCAGCCCGACGACCCCGCGGCGACGGAGAATCTTGAGCGCCTCCTGGAAGCCGTCCTTGCGCGAAAGCAGCCGCATGCCAAAGCGCTCGCGTGTGCGTTTCACGAAGGCGTCGAGCGACAGGTTCTTCAGCGGTCGGAAAATGACGCCGAACTCCGGCAGGGGGACCGTGCTGAGCAGCCCGAGCCAGGTCTGCGTTTCCCAATGTCCGAAGTGCGGGGTGCAGACGAGCGCGGGGCGAGGCGTGGCCTGCCAGTCGCGCAAAATGGCCTGCGCCTCGGGGGAAAGGCGGGCGATCTGGCGGAGGCGCGACTCCGCCAGGAAGGGAGAGGCGAGGGACAGCAGCCCCGTTTCGACCAGCCGGCGGCAGCTCTCGCGGGCGATGGCGCGCTGCCATTCGCGGGTCGTCTCCGGGAAGGCATGGTCGAGGTTGGAGAGCATGACGCGGCGGCGGCGCGGAAGGCCCAGGTACATCACGGCGCCGAGGACGCGGCAGATTCCGCGCAGGACCCCCTCGGGCAGCACCGCAAGCAGGCGGCCGAGAAGCTTGAGCAGGAGGGTCAGCACACGAGGAACACGTCAGTTGGGTTGGAAACCGGAGCGGGCGCAGGTCATCAAAGGGCCGGGCCCGGCGGTGCAAAGCAGAATCTGCTCGGCAGATTTGGCGTGAAGTGCGCCGGGGAAGCGGTTTCTCTCCCCCGTCATGCTCGATCCCAAACTCCTCCGCGAATCGCCCGATGTGGTCCGCGCCGCGATCGCCAAGAAGCACCTCGACGTCGACCTCGACGCCGTGCTCGCGCTCGATGCCGCCTGGCGCGGGCTCGTCCAGGAAGTGGAGGCGCTGCGCTCGCGCCAGAAGGCGGCGAATGCGGAAATGGCGAAGCTGCCCAAGGGCACACCGGAGTTCCTCGCGAAGGTCGCCGAGATGAAGGGCGTGTCCGCGCAGGTTAAGGAGAAGGAGGCGGCGCTGACGGAGGCGGAGGCGCGCTGGCGCGAGGCCATGCTGACGCTGCCGAACCTGCCGCACGCAAGCGTACCGGAGGGGCGCACGCCCGAGGACAACGTGGTGCATGCAACGCACGGCGAGGTCGTCGACCTGCCGCACGCGAAGCCGCATTGGGAGATCCCGGGCTTCGACCGGCTGTTCGACTTCGCGCGCGGCGCGAAGGTCACCGGCGCCGGCTTTCCGTTCTACGTGGGCGATGGCGCGCGGATCGTGCGCGCCCTCCTCCAGTTCTTCCTCAACGAGGCCGGTCGGGCCGGTTACGAGGAGGTCAACCCGCCGATCTTCGTCAATGCCGCCAGCGCCACCGCCGTCGGCCAGCTCCCCGACAAGGAGGGGCAGATGTATCAGACCGTCGAGGACAGCCTCTACGCCGTGCCCACGGCGGAGACGCCGCTCACCAATTTTTTCCGCGACGAGATCCTCGACGAGGAGGCGCTGCCCGTCTGTCGCTGCGCCTACACGCCCTGCTTCCGACGCGAAGCGGGGAGCTACGGACGCGACGTGCGCGGACTCAACCGCCTGCACCAGTTCGACAAGGTCGAGTTGCTCAAATGGGTGCACCCGACGCAAAGTTACCCGGAACTCGAACGCCTGCGCGAGGACGCGGAGCGCCTCCTCCAGGCCCTCGGCCTGCCGTACCGCGTGCTGCTCATGTGCGGCGGCGACATGGGTTTTGCGCAAGCGAAGAAGTACGACCTCGAGGTGTGGTCGGCCGGACAAAAGCGGTGGTTGGAGGTGTCGAGTTGTTCGAACTTCGAGTCGTTCCAGGCCCGCCGCGCGCAGATCCGTTTCCGCGGCAAGGACGGCGCCAAGCCCGAACTCGTGCACACACTCAACGGTTCCGGCCTCGCCGTGCCCCGCGTGCTCGCGGCGCTGCTCGAGAACAATCTCCAGCCGGACGGACGCGTGAAGATCCCCGACGTACTCGTGCCGTACTTCGGCAAGGAGTTTCTGGCATTCGGCTAGACCGCAAACGTAACCTCAAAAACCTCCTGGACCGGTTCCCCGCGCGGCACTGCCGCAAACACAACGCGATCAACAGCATTTGGCCACAAAGAGGCACAAAGCTCCAGAGAACCCGAGCGTCTCTTTTGTGGTTTTTGAGCCTTTTGTGGCCAATCACCTTTCCTCCCAAGGGCAATGAGCTCGCGACGCACACTCGACTGGCGGGCGGTGGCGGAATCGCTGGCGAAGACGGTTCCGCGGGGGAGGCTGCACGAACGCGCGATCGCTGCGGGTACCGCCTGCGAAGGACCGTGGGCGGTGGCATTTTCTGGAGGGGCGGATTCGCTGGCTCTGCTGCTTTTGTTGTGGGCGCATTTTCCTGAACGCCGCCGAGATCTGCTTGCGTTGCATTTCGATCATCGGCTGCGGGGGCGTGCCTCGGCCGGCGACGCGGCGTTTTGTGCGAAGGTCTGTGCCGGACTCGGGGTGCGTTTTGTAGCGGAGACGTGGAAGGATCGTCCCGCCGCAATCAACGAGGCGCTCGCACGGACGGCCCGGCACGGGTTCTTTCAGCGAGCGATGCGCCGCCGCCGCGCGAAGGTGCTGTGGCTCGGGCACCAGCTCGACGACATCGCGGAGACGTTCTTCATGCGTGTGGGGCGGGGCAGCGGCACTGGCGGGCTGGCCGCACCGCGTCCTGTCCAGGCCATGGAGTCCGGACGCCGTCACCTCCGGCCGTTGCTGACCGTGTCCAAGGCGGATCTTCAGGCCGCGCTCCGGGCGGCTGGTGCGATTTGGAGGGAGGATCGTTCCAATCTCGGCGACGCCTTCCTGCGCAACCGGCTTCGTGCGACGGTCCTGCCCGCCTGGCGCGACGCCCATCGTGACCGCGAGGCGTTTGCAGGAGCCGCACTTTCCCGGGAACGCCTTGAGGAGGACGACGATGCGCTCGAGGCGTGGCGCCGCGAACTCGCACCGGTCGCCGCCGACGGCCGCCTCGACCTGCGAGCGCTTGCCGGACGTCCGCGGGCCTTGTGGCGCAGGGCCTTGCAGGCATGGCTGCTCGTCCAACCTGCGGCGCACGACCTCTCCCGTCAGGGATTCGAGGCGCTGCTCGCGGCCGCCGAGGCGGGGCGCTCGACGCGGTTCAGTCTGGGTCGCAAAGGCTTCGCCGTGATTCGCCGCGGCTGGCTCGCGTACGAACCCTCAAGGCAAGCCCGCTCCGCTCCGTAAGATATGGGAGAGGCTCAATTGACTTATCCTCCCGGAACCTACACCTTCGATCTTCAGTCAACACTCGAAATGCCCGATCCCAAGAACGACAAGAAGCGCCGTCCCATCAAAAACCTGCCGCCGGAGCGATTTCAGCCGAAGGTGCTGATGATCTGGCTCGCCATCGTCGCGGCGGTGCTGGCGCTTTATTACCTGAACCCGGGCAAGGTCGCGACACCGGACGCGAAGACGATTTACGAAGTCGTGGAGCTCACCCAGGCCGGCCGCGTGGTCGAGGGTGTGATTCGCCAGGAGGTCTCGGGCGGACGCGATCACTACGTGATCATGGGCAAGTACCTGCCCGAGGGGTCCGGTGCCGACGCGAAGCCCGTCGACTTTCGGGCGGCTGGTCGTCTCACCGAGGCGTACCACGAGGCCCTGCAAAAATCGAACAAGTACGCCGAACCGCCGGCGACGACGATGTTCACGCAGATCCTGGCGAACATCATCCCGTTCGTCATTATCATCGGCCTGCTCTACTTCCTCTTCGTCCGTCAGCTGCGCCAGGCCGGTCGCGGGGCGCTCAATTTCGGCAAGAGCCGCGCGAAACTGCTCCAGCGCGATCGCGACAAGGTCACCTTCGGCGACGTCGCCGGTTGCGACGAGGCCAAGGAGGAGGTGTCCGAGGTCGTCGAGTTCCTGAAGGACCCGAAGAAGTTCCAGAAGATGGGCGGCCGCATCCCCAAGGGCATTCTCATGGTGGGCCCCCCCGGCACCGGCAAGACGCTGCTCGCCAAGGCCGTGGCCGGCGAGGCGGAGGTGCCGTTCTTCAGCATTTCCGGTTCGGACTTTGTGGAAATGTTCGTCGGCGTCGGCGCCAGCCGCGTGCGCGACATGTTCGAACAGGGCCGTAAGAATGCTCCCTGCCTCATCTTCATCGACGAAATCGACGCCGTCGGCCGTCAGCGCGGCGCCGGCCTCGGCGGCGGCAACGACGAGCGCGAACAGACGCTCAACTCGCTGCTCGTCGAGATGGACGGCTTCGACACCCAGGAGGGCGTCATCATCATCGCCGCCACCAACCGACCCGACGTGCTCGACAGCGCGTTGCTGCGTCCGGGCCGCTTCGACCGCCAGATCTATGTCGATCTGCCCGACCTTGCCGGCCGCGAACAGATCCTGCGCGTGCACGCCCGCAAGATCGCCCTCGCCGAAGACGTCGATCTCGGCGTCATCGCCCGTGGCACCCCGGGCTTGTCCGGTGCGGAACTCGCCAATCTGCTCAACGAGTCGGCCCTGCTCGCCGCCCGCCGCAACAAGAAGAAGGTCGACATCCACGACATCGAAGATGCCCGCGAGAAGGTGCAGTTCGGCCGCGAACGCCGCCGCATCATGGACGACGAGGACAAGAAGATCGTCGCCTACCACGAGGCCGGCCACGCCCTGGTTGGAGCGGTCGTGGACGACGGCGTATTCCCCGTGCACAAGGTCACCATCATTCCCCGCGGCCGCTCTCTCGGCAGCACGATGTATATCCCGACGAAGGACACGTACAATTACGCCAAGCGCCGCATGCTTGCCCGCCTCGCCACGCTCTTTGGCGGCCGCATCGCCGAGGAAGTCGCCCTGGGCGACGTCACAAGCGGCGCCTCCGGCGACATCCAGCAGGCGACGAAGCTCGCCCGCAGCATGGTGTGCGACTGGGGCATGAGCTCGCTCGGACCGATCGCCTACGGTGACAACCACGACACCGTCTTCCTCGGCCGCGAGATCTCGCGCAGCGAAAACTACAGCCAGGAAACCGCTCAGCGGATCGATCGCGAAATCCAAAAGCTGATCGACCAGGAGTATCGGCGCGCCAACAGCATCATTGTCGAGAAACGCACCGCCCTCGACAAGATCGCCGAAGCCTTGCTCGAGTACGAAACCATCGAGGGCAAGCACGTCATGGAGATCATCGAGCACGGCGAAATCCGCTCGCCGGTCCACCGCGAGACCCTGATTCCGAAACCGGGCGAAAAACCGGCCGACAAGGAGAAGAAGCCTGCCGAAAAACAAGCGCCCGAGGCGCTCGGCGGCACCACGGCACCGGCGCCGGCCTGAGGCCGGGGTCGATCCTCGGTTCGTTGTCCCTTTCGAAGCCCGGCCCGCAAGCCGGGCTTTTTCGTTCCCACCCGCATACTTTACCCGATGCAAGGGAGGGTAGGAGCGGCTTTACGCCGCGATGGCTGGCGGACGGCGTTCATCGCCGCGTAAAGCCGCTCCTACGCATTCCTTGCGAAACGCTGCGTCTCTGCTGGCGGAAACATGCGGGCCTACCTGGGTCCTTTGTAGGGGCCGCGGTGACAGTCAGGACCTTCATCTCCGACGCGATCAACAGGTGGCTCGCGGTCTGCCGGAGGGGCGGGCTGGCAGATTGTTAATCGATCGATTTTATGTATTAACAAAGGCTTGTTTTCCTCCGTCGACTTAGCTCAGGTTGAGCTCGCATGAGTCTGCACTCCCGCCTCGCGCTCCTCCTTATTCCGTCTCTCGCCGCTTCGGCGCAGATGATCGAACTCGCTCCCGTGGCCGTCGATACGGCCCGGGTGGCCGTGCAGGAACCGGCGGGCACTTTTGCCATGCCGGTGACGGCGCTGCGTTTCGAGCCGCGCGTCGACGTGCAGACGCGCAACCTCGCCGAGGGGCAGTCCGACATCGCCATCCGCGGCGGCACGTTCGAGAACACCGGGTTCAAGCTCGGCGCGCTGCCGCTCTACGATCCGCAGACCGGTCACTACTTCGCGGAGATTCCGCTGGCCGCAGGCTACCTCGGCGCCCCTCGCGTCCTCACCGGTTCGGCCCAGGCGACACAGGGCTGGAATGCCACCGCCGGTGCGATTGCGTACGACTGGCAGCCGGTCCGCAATGGCGGGGTTGTTTCCTTGGGCCTCGGCGAGAACCGCACCCGTCGCGCCGATCTTCACCTCGGCCACGTGGCGGAGGAGGCATGGTTCGGCCGGACTGTCGGCGTCGACCTTGCCGGCGCCTACTCCGAATCCGCCGGCACCGTGCCGCTCGGCGACCACGAGTTCAGCCGGGTCAACGCGCGCCTGCAACTGCGCGACCGCACCTCGCAGACGGACGTTGTCGTCGGCTATCAGGAGAAGTTCTTCGGCTGGCCCAACCTCTACACGCCGTTCAATTCGCCGGAGAGCGAGAACCTGCAGACCGTGCTCGTCGCGGCGCACCATCGTCAGCGCGTGGGCGACGGCGGCCATGTGCAGGCCGGCGTCTACTACCGTCGCAACAAGGACGACTACGATTTCAACCGTTTCACCGAGGCCGGGAAGGACGGGCTCTTCCAGCACACGACGTGGGTTTACGGCGCCGGCCTCGACGGGCGGCAGCCAGTGTCGGACGTCTTCGCGCTTGGCTACCGCGCCGGCGTGGTGACGGACCGCCTCCAGTCGACCGCGCTCACCTTCGGACGCTACCGCGCGCGGACGCACACCAGCGCCGCCGTGTATCCGGAATGGCACTTCGCCCGCGACGCGGCCCGCACCTGGACGCTGCTGGCGGGGCTGGCCTTCGACGACACCAACCGCGAGCCGTCGGCCTTGTCGCCCGTCGTCGAGATCGCACGCAGCAGCCCCGGCCGGAGCCTCGGCCGCGTTCATGCCGGCTACGCGCGTTCCACGCAGGTCGCGACCTATACGGCATTGAATTCCGCGCCCAACGCCGGGCTTTTCCGCGGCAATCCCGATCTCGGACGCTCGTCCAGCCACCAGTTCGAGATCGGCGCGCAAGGCATGTGGATGCGTTGGGAGTTTGAAGCAGCGGCCTTCGTGCGTCGCGACGACCGCCTCGTCGACTGGACCTATCGCCAGGGCGTGGTGGCGCGCACGGCCAACCTCGTCGACATCGACAACTACGGTGTGGAGATCTTTGCCCGCCGCGCGTGGGAGCGGTACTCGCTCGCGTTAGGATATGCCTGGCTGCGCAAGGACGCCGACTACGGCACGTCGGCGGTCGACGCGAGTTTCTACGCGCTCAACTTTCCGGAGCATCGTCTCACGGCCGCGCTCGTCGCCCGCCTCGGCCACGGTTTCGAACTGCGGATCGACAACGAATTCCGCGTGCAGGAGGAAAACTTCCTGCGCACGCAGGGTGGCGACACGGCCTTCCTGACCTCCGCCGGCCTTTACTGGACCGTGCCGCGCCTGCGCGGGCTCACCGCGGTCGCGTTGCTGGACAACGCCTGGGACAGTGAATTCCAGGAAGTCCCCGCCGTGCCGGCGAGCCGGCGCCAGACGTCGGTGGGTTTGACGTATCGCTGGTAAGAGCGGTGGTCGGCAAACCCGCCCGGTCGGGGAACCGGGCCAACCGTGCTGTCGCACGCGGTTCCGGTATCCGCCCATGGCGGTTGACGTTTACGCCGCCCGGGCCTGTGTTTGCGACGCATGTCCAATCCCTTTCTCGATCCGGCCTTCGAGGTCGCCTGGTCCCGTCACACGCCTGAAGCAATCGCACCCGCCATCGAAGAGGCGCTCGGCCGCGCGCAGGGGGCGATCGAAGCGATCGCCGGCCGCCCGGTCGCCGAGGCGAACTACGAGAACACCTTCCTTGCGCTCGAGGAAGCGACCGAGGAACTCGGCCGCGCCTGGGGCAAGGTCTCGCACCTGCAATCCGTGGCCGATTCGCCTGCCCTCCGCGAGGCGCACAACGCAATGCTGCCGAAGGTCACCGCTTTTTACGCCAAGATTCCCCTCAACGCGGAACTCTGGGCGCGCCTCAAGGCCGTCGCGCGCACGCCGGCCGCGCAGAGCCTGACGGGCATCCACCGGCGTTTTCTCGACGAGACAGTCGAGGACTTCGTGCAAGCCGGCGCAGACCTGCCGGCCGAGGCGCGTGCGCGGCTCGAGGCCATCCAGGGCGAACTGGCCGAGATTACGCAGAAGTATTCGGAGAACGTGCTCGATGCGACCAACGCCTGGCAGATGCTCGTCGACGACGAAAGCCGCCTCGCCGGCATTCCCGAGCACGCCCGCGCGGCGGCACGCAGCAACGCCGAAAAGAAGGGACTCGGCACGAAGGAAGCCCCGGTCTGGCGCTTCACGTTGCACATGCCGTCGCTGGAGCCGGTGATGACCTACGCTGAGGACGAGGAACTGCGGCGCGAGATGTGGGCCGGATCCGTCGCCATCGGCGGCGCCGCGCCGCATGACAACGCTGAGCTCATCCGCCGCATCCTCGCGCTGCGGGCGGAGAAGGCCGCCCTGCTGGGGCGCGCGCATTTTGCCGACCTCGTCCTCGCGCGACGCATGGCCAAGACCGGCGAGCGCGCGCTTGGCTTCATCGACGATCTGCGCGTCCGCACCCGGCCGGCCTTCGAACAGGAGTGCCGCGAGTTGGAGGCGTTCAAGGCGGCGAAAATGAACGGGGCGGCCGGACCGCTGAAGGCCTGGGAGGTCGGTTTCTGGTCCGAGAAGCTGCGTCGCGACCGCTACGCCTTCGACGAGGAAGTGCTGCGTCCGTATTTCCCCCTCAACCGGGTCATCGACGGCATGTTCGAGCTCGCCGGCCGTGTCTTCGGTCTGCGCATCGCGGAGCGTCCCGTCGGTTCCGTGGAGGTCTGGCATCCCGAGGTGAAGTTCTACGACATGCACGACCGCGCAGGCCGCCACCTCGGCTCGTTCTACGCCGACTGGCATCCGCGCGAATCCAAACGGGGCGGGGCCTGGATGGGTTACCTCGTGACGGGCGGTCCGCGTCCCGACGGTTCGCGGCGCCCGCATCTCGGGCTGATCTGCGGCAACCTCACGCCGCCCGCCGCCGATCGGCCCGCGTTGCTCACCCATCGGGAGGTCGAGACGGTGTTCCACGAGTTCGGCCATCTGCTGCACCACCTGCTCGGCGAAGTGGAGATCAAATCGCTCAACGGCGTCAACGTTGCCTGGGACTTCGTCGAGCTGCCTTCGCAGATCATGGAGAACTGGTGCTGGGAGCGCGAGAGCCTCGACCTCTTCGCCCGCCATCACGAGACCGGTGCGGCCATCCCGCAGGAGATCTTCGCAAAGATGGTCGCGGCGAAGAATTTTCGCTCGGCGACGGCCATGATGCGCCAGATCCAGTTCGCCAAGATGGACCTGCTCCTGCACCTGCGCACCGCCGCGTTCCTCGACGGCGACCTCGAGGCGAAGGTGCGGGCGGAGGTGGCGGACTGCATCGTGCCCACGGTCCCCGAAGGGCGGACCATCCTGAAACGCTTCAATCACATCTTCGGCGATCCGGTCGGTTACGCCGCCGGCTACTACTCGTACAAGTGGGCGGAGGTGCTCGATGCGGACGCCTTCACGCGCTTCAAGCGCGAGGGCATCTTCAACGCCGACGTCGGCGCGGCCTTCGTCGAGCATGTGTTGAGCAAGGGCAACTCGGCCGACCCCGCGGAACTTTTCCGCCGCTTCATGGGCCGCGACCCGGATCTCGGGGCCCTGCTGGTGCGATGCGGATTGGCACCGGCGGCCTGAGCCGGTGTCGTTAACGAACGGACCCGGACGATCCGCGCCGGGTCCGGTTCCTGCCTTCATGCGGCGTCTTTGCACATACTTCGGCTTCGGCGTTCTCATCGGAGTCCTCGCCCTCGCGGCCCTGCCCCTGTGGCTGGGCCCGGTGCTTCGCGCCGGCGCGAAGCACCTCGGGGCCGAATTTGAAACGTACGAAACCCGTGGATACAGTGACTTCGCGTTGCGCAACGTGCGCTTCGCCCGCCCCGGGGTGGACCTCTGGATCGAATCGGTCGAGGCGCCCACGCCGGCGGTCTGGGCCTGGCGTCGGTTGAGCGGCGCCGCCACGCCCCTGCGCGCGGGTGCCTGGGAGTTCGAGATGGTCCGGCAGACGGCGGTGCACTCCGGCGCGGAGGCGTCCGACGAGATCGCCACGGACCCGGACGGTTGGCACTCCCTGCATGATCGCCTTGACGGCATCGTGGCGACGGTGGCGCGCTGGCTTCCGGAGGCCGAGGTCGGTCCGGGCCGGTTGCAGATTGCGGCTGTAACGGTCGCGCTCGACGCCGCGGTCTGGCAGGACCGGGAACTGCGTTTGACGAACGTGCGGGCCCGCGGGCTGGCGGTGGACGCGGGGTGGCGTTGGCCGCACGGAGAGCGCTCGTGGACGCTGAACGTGAACGCGCGAAACGTCGAGGCCGCGGGCTCGCTCGTCGGCTCGGGCGAACGGCTCGCGGGCGAAGGGACGCTTTGGGGACAAACCGCACGGGGTCAGGCCCGGTTTGCGCCTGCCGGTTGGTTGCCTGCCGAGGCCGAGTTCGAGGCGGCAAATTGGAGCTTGCCTGGCCGCCGCCTCCGCCTGGAGGCGGCCTATGCAACCGTTGCCGGAGAAGTGCGGATGCAGTGGGCGGAGCGGCGTCTGGCGGTCGTGGCCCGCGCAGAAGGAGAACCGCTGCCGGACAGCGAGGTGCCGCCGCTCGCGGTGAACGTGCGCGGCGGCGGCGACCTGCAATCCTTTTCCGTCGAGGCGCTCGACTTGCGCATGCCCGGTCTGCGCGCCGAGCTCTCGGCCCCGTTTGCTTTTCGTCCCGGCGAGACGCTGGAGGGCGAAGCGACGCACTTTCGTTTGGAGAGCGATCTGGCGGCCCTGCCATGGAGCGGCTGGTCCGGGCGGATCCTGGGGACGGCCACGGTCACGCCGGCGGGAGCCCGTTGGCCGGAGATCGAGGGAAATCTGGAGGCCGTGCAGATTGCGCGGGCAGAATGGACCCTGCCTGAGGTGCGGCTGCGCGCGCGTCTGGACTGGCCGGCGTTGACGGTCGGGACGTTCGAGGCGGAAACGCCGGAGGGCGGTCGCCTGCAAGGGGAAGGTGGCTGGCACTTCGATGAACGGCGGTTGCTCGCGAGCCGGGTGAAAGGGGCGCTGCCGCCCGCCTTGCTCGCGCGCTGGCTGCCGCCGACGTGGGAGTTCGCGCAGGTCGAAGTGACGGTGGAAGGCGAGGGGGTCTGGCCGGAGGTGCGGCACAGCGGTTCAGTCCAGGCAACTGCCGTGGAAATTCCGCCCGTGAAGCCGGTGGACGTCTCAGCCACGTGGGCCGGGCAGGGCGCCCAATTTTCTGCGATCGACGGCGTTGTTCGCCGCGAGACATCCAGTCTGTTCGTTCGCGGCTCGGCCGGACCCGAGGGCGCACGGATCGACACGCTCGATTCGCGCGAGGGCGAAGCGACGCAATGGCGGCTGGTTGAGCCCGTGACGATCTCGTGGCGGGACGGCCTCGACGTGGATGCCCTGCGGTGGCGGCACGCAGACTCTCACCTGGACCTGGCGTTGACGCTTGGAACCTTGGGTGAAGCGCGGCTTGCCGCCGAACGAATCGACTCGGAGGACCTGGCCCGCTGGATCGTGTTCCCCGGGCCGTCGTGGCGGCTGCGCACGCTGCAATTCGACGGGCGTTGGGCGGATGGACCGCTCGAATTCTCCGCGGCTGGCAACCTCGCTGTCGCCCTCGGCGAGGAGCGCGAGGCGACGATCGATGCGGCGGTTTCGGGCGGGCCTGGCGGCGTGCGGATCGAGCGATTAACGGCGGCCGAAGGCGAGGCGGCCATCGTGCGGGCCACAGGTACGTTCCCGTTCTTCATTCATCCGCAGGGCGAGACGCGGTTCGTCATCGACAGGGATCGCGCACTTGAGGCGGAACTCGCCAGCGAACCGAATCCCGAATTCTGGGCCCAGGTCGCCACGTTGACCGGTGTCAGCCTTGAGGCTCCGGTCGTGCGGGCGACGCTTGGCGGCACCTGGCGCAAACCGAGCGGAGACGTGGCCATCTCCACGCACCGCGTGGCGATGCCGGCAGGACTGGGCGGCCGCAATGTGCCCGAACTTCGGCAGCTCACAGCCCGCCTGACCGCGGATGGCGAGGGCCTCGAACTTGCGGAGTTTTCGCTGAATGTCGCCGGGCAGGCGCTGAGGGCGCGCGGGCGCATTCCTGCGGCTCCCGGCCTCTGGCAGGACATCCTCGACGATCCGCGCCGGGCGCTCGCCGCTGGCGCCGACCTGCGTATCGAGATTCCGGATGCGGACATGGCCGCGCTGGCCCGCTTCGTGCCGGAGTACCTCGCGCCCACCGGCCGGCTGCGGCTCGATCTGACGGTGCGACCCGACGGCGACTGGGAAGGCTTTCTGCGCCTCGAGAACGCGGCCTCGCGGCCGCTCGGTCCGCTTGGCGTCCTGCAGGATGTCGGTGCGGACATACGCTTTTCGGGGCGGACCGTGGAGATTCGGCAGACGACGGCCCGCATGGGTGGTCAGCCGGTGCGACTCACGGGTACGGCGCGCTGGCCCGAGGGGGCGGAGGCGCCCGCGCTTGATCTGGCATTGAAGGGCGAGAACCTTCCCTTCGTGCGGCAGACGGGCCTGCTGGTGCGCGGCGACCTCGATCTGAGGCTGCGCACCCGGAGTGGCGGAAGCATGCGGATCGAAGGGACGACGCGTCTGCGCGACAGCCTGTTTCTTGCGGACGTACGTTCGTTGATTCCACGGGGCGGCCGCGGGGCGGCTCCAAACCGCCGGCCGCCCTATTTTGCCGTGGACGTTGCGCCACTGCGCGACTGGGAGATCGACGTCGACGTGCAGGGAGACCGCTTTCTGCGGCTGCGCACCCCGGTGTTCAACGGCACGGCCTCGGCCCGCTTCCGGCTCGGCGGCACGCTCGGCGATCCGCGCGCAATCGGCGAGGCGACGGTCAACGAAGGCGCGGTGCGCCTGCCTTTTGCCAGCTTCGCGGTGCGCCAGGGCGCCGTGCGCCTGACCGAAGCCGACCCGTACGAACCGCAGCTCGCGATCGACGGCACCGCCCGTCGGTTCGGCTACGACCTGCGCATGGAACTCAGCGGCACGGCCTCCCGGCCCAACCTCGTTTTCACCTCCAGTCCGCCGCTTGAGTCCGAGCAGGTGCTGCTGCTCGTGATGACGGGCGAGGTGCCCGGCGACGAATTTGCCTACACCGGAACCCAGCGGGCCGTGCGGCTTGGCACCTACCTTGGGCAAAGCCTCCTTGGCCAGTTCGGGGGCGATCCGGCGCGGGCGGAGCGCTTCAGCCTGACCACCGGCGAACGGGTGTCTCGCCAGGGCCGGGAAACCTACGGCTTCGCCTACGAACTGGGCAGCCGGTGGTCGTTGGTGGGCGAATACGATGAGTTCGACGACTACAACGTGGGCGTGAAGCGGCGGCTCTTTGCCCGCGAGCCGAAGCCCGAGGCCACGACGGCAGGAGAGGAGGCTCATGACGGCCCCGTTCGCTAGGCGTTTCTGGGGACTGCTCGCAGCGTGCGTCGCCCTTACGGGCTTTGCGCCGCCTGCGGCGCTCGCTGCCGAAGGGGAGTCGGCACGCCTCGATGTCGCCGGCCTGGGTTGGTGGCGCAACCGGGAGCTGCGTCTGTCCCTCGACCGCCTGCTGGGCGAGGAACGCGGCGCGACGATGAACGCGAACGCCGTCGAAGACGCGGTCTTCCTGCTGGTGGCGGCCCTCGAGGAGGAGGGTTACCTGCGTCCCTCGGTGACCGCGGTGCTCACGCATGCCGACGGCCGCGAGAGCCGTCATGAATTCGATGCCCGCCTTGAGACACTGCTGCCGCGGCCGATGGCGGTGTCGCGGGCCCGCTTCGAAGTGGGGAGGGGCGTACGCTTCGTTTTCCGAAACATTCGCTTTGCCGGCCTCCAAGCCGTGCCCGAAGAGGAGGCGCGGGGATTTTTCGGCGAAGAGGCGGGTCTCTGGTTGGGGAAGGGGCAACGCGCCTATTCGCCAGAAAGGCTTCGTCGCGCGATCGATGCGCTCCAGGGGGCGCTCGCGCAGCTCGGCTACGCGGAGGCTGCGGTCGCCGCAGAAAACGTCTCGATCGATGAAACCGGCGGACACGTCGATGTCGACGTGGTGGCGATGGAAGGTCCCCTCTGGCGCGTCCGTTCGCTCGAGGTGCTCGAGGCGGCGGCGTCCGGCGCCGGGGTCGGCGCTCCGGCCGGGCGGATCGGCGAACCCTGGACTTATCTCTGGCAGCAGGACGTTGCCGCGGAGGTCCGTCGGGCGTATCAGAGTCAAGGATACCCGGATGTCCGCGTCCGCGTGGAGGCGGTCGAACAGGCGGCGAAGGGCGGCGAGCGGGCCGTGGATGCCGTCGTCCGGGTGGAGCCTGGCACGCAGGTGCGCCTGGGCGACGTGCGGTTTGCGGGGGGGGGCGGAACGCGGGAACCGGTGCTGCGGCGCCGCGTGACGGCGCAGGCGGGCGAGTTGCTCGATCCGGTCGCCCTCGACCGCATGCGCCACCGGCTCGGCTCGCTCGGAATCTTCGACACGGTCGAGTTGCGTTACGAACCGGCGGCGGGCGCGGTGCGCGACGCCATCTTCGTGCTCGACGAAGCGCCGCGCTGGGAAGCCAGCCTGCTCGCGGGCTACGGCAGCTACGAGCAGCTCCGCGGCGGCGTGGAACTGCGCCAGGTCAACCTGCTTGGGCGGGCGCATCTCAGCCGGCTGCAGCTGGTGCAGTCGTTGAAGAGCAGCCGCGGCGAGTACAGCTACACGGTGCCGGAACTTTTCGGGGAGCGCGTGGATGGCACCGCGCGCATCTTCGGCTTTCAACGCGAGGAACAGGCCTTCGTGCGCCAGGAGTACGGCGGCTCCGTCATCCTGCGGCGGCCGGCGCCCTTTATCCGCGCGGATGCCAGCGCCGGCTACACATATCAGGCGCTGCGCACCAAGGACAACGAGCTCGAAACCCGCGAGATCGACGAAACCCAGGTGACCGTCGCCAGCGTGGACCTCGGCCTCAACCGCGACACCCGCGACAATCCACTGCGCCCCCGGCAGGGTTACCGCTGGTTCGTGCAGGTCGAGGCGGCCGGCAAGGTGCTCGGCGGCGAAGTCGACTACCAGCGCACGGAGTTCGGTCTGTCCTGGCATCGTCCGGTCGGACGCGGCCGCTGGCTGCATGCCGGGCTGACCCACGGCGTGCTCACCACCGCCGGCGCCGCTTCGGACCGCGACCTGCCGGTGAACAAACGCTTCTTTCCGGGAGGCGACAGCAGCATCCGCGGCTACCAGGCCGGCGAGGCGGCACCGCTGGCGCCCGACGGCCGCTTCATCGGGGCCAAGACCGTCACGTTGTTAAACCTCGAGTTCGAGCAAACCGTGGTCGGCAACTGGACCGCCGTCCTCTTCCTCGACGCCCTCGGCAGCGCCTCGCGACTCGCCGATTACCCGTGGGACGAGCGCCTTGCCGCCCTCGGCCTCGGTGTGCGCTACCAGACTCTCATCGGCCCCGTGCGCCTCGAGTACGGACGCAATCTGAACAAACGCGAAGGCGACCCCGGCGGCACCCTGCATTTCTCGGTCGGGTTCCCATTCTAGCGCTTCATATATCCGGCTCGAACCGTCAGAAGAGTACCACTGTTTGAGGATTGCCCTGGGAGCGCCGGCGTCCCCGCCGGCTTCGGTCCGGAGGCCGACGAGGACGTCAGCCTTCCCGCCTGCCGGCCCGTGCGTCCGCTGAGGGCAATTCTCCCGTCAGCCATTAAAAAAATTCGCGCCCGGCGCGAATTTTACGCAAACCCCTGTTTTCCCTTCCTCGGTCGCACCCACGCATGCCTGCCCAACCCGCTCCCTCCGCCCAAGCCTCGCAATCCGCCGTTCCGCTGCGCCCCATTCGCAAGCTGATGGCCGCCAACCGTTCCGAGATCGCCGTGCGCATCTTCCGCGCCGGCACCGAGCTGGGCCTGCGCACGGTCGCGGTCTTTGCCCAGGAGGACCGGTTCTCCATCCACCGCTACAAGGCGGACGAGGCCTATCAGGTCGGGCGCGGCAAGGGCCCCGTCGCCGCCTACCTCGACATCGAGAGCATCGTCGGCATCGCCAAGGACAAGCAGGTCGACGCGATCCATCCGGGTTACGGCTTCCTTTCGGAAAACGCCGACTTCGCCCGCGCGTGCGAGGCGGCGGGTGTCGTCTTCGTCGGCCCGCGCGCGGACCTGCTCGAGATGATGGGCGACAAGACGGCGGCGCGAGCGCTGGCGCAGCGCATCCGCGTGCCCGTGCTGCCCGGCACCGAGGATCCCGTGACCGACCGCGCCGAGGCGTTGAAGGTCGCGAAGGAGATCGGTTTCCCCCTCATCATCAAGGCGGCCTTCGGCGGCGGCGGACGTGGCATGCGCGTGGTCGAGAAGCCCGGCGACCTCGCCTCGTTGCTCGACGAGGCCCAGGCCGAGGCCGGCCGCGCCTTCGGCAACCCTGCCGTTTTCCTCGAGAAGTACATCCCGCGCGCCAAGCACATCGAGGTGCAGATCCTCGGCGACCGCCATGGCAACGTCATCCACCTGCACGAGCGCGACTGCTCCGTGCAGCGCCGCCACCAGAAGGTCATCGAGGTCGCCCCGAGCCACGGCCTGCCCCGCGAGGTCGTCGCCGAGCTCTGCTCCGCCGCCGTGCGCATCGCCCGCGAGATCCGCTACGACAACGCCGGCACGGTCGAATTCCTCTACGACCTCGACCGCCACGAGTGGTTCTTCATCGAGATGAACCCGCGTATCCAGGTCGAGCATACGGTCACCGAGGTCATCACCGGCCTCGACCTCGTGCGCGCGCAGATCCTCATCGCCCAGGGGCATTCCCTCCATTCGCCCGAGGTGGGCATGCCCGCCCAGGACGACATCCCGCGCAACGGCTACGCCCTCCAGTGCCGCATCACCACCGAGGATCCGGAGAACAAGTTCGTGCCCGACTACGGCCGCATCCAGGCCTACCGCTCGCCGGGCGGCTTCGGCGTCCGCCTCGACGGCGCGGCGGGCTTCGCCGGCTCGGTCATCACGCCGTTCTACGACTCGATGCTCGTTAAGGTCATCGCCAGCGGCCAGAGCTACGAGGTCGCCCTCCAGCGCATGCGCCGCGTGCTGAGCGAATTCCGCATCCGTGGCGTCAAGACGAACATCCCGTTCCTCGAGAACGTCGTCGCCCATCCGATCTTCCGCTCCGGCCAGGCCACCACGACGCTGATCGACACCACGCCCGAGCTCTTCCGCTTCAAGCTGCGCCACGACCGCGCGACCAAGCTGCTGACCTTCCTCGGCAACGTCGCCGTCAACGGCAACCCCCACGCCAAGGGCCACCGGCCCGCGAAACCTTTCCCGCCGATCGCCGCTCCGTCGGCCGACCTGCGCGAGGCTCCGCCTGACGGCACGAGGCAGCTCCTGCTCAAGCTCGGCGCGAAGAAGTTCGCCGAATGGACCGCGGCCCAGAAGCGCCTGTTGATCACCGACACGACCTTCCGCGATGCCCACCAGTCGCTCATGGCGACGCGCGTGCGCAGCCACGACATGCTCGCCTGCGCCGGCGCCGTGGCCCGGCGCGCGCCGGAGCTCTACTCGCTCGAGATGTGGGGCGGGGCGACGTTCGACACCGCCATGCGCTTCCTCAACGAGGATCCCTGGGAGCGCCTCCGCCAGCTGCGCGCCCGCGTGCCCAACATCTGCTTCCAGATGCTCTTCCGCGGGGCCAACGCCGTCGGGTACACGAACTATCCCGACGCCATCGTCGCCGGCTTCGTCCGCCACGCCGCCGCCGCCGGCATGGACATCTTCCGCATCTTCGACTCGCTGAACTACCTGCCCAACCTGCGCGTGGCCATGGAGGCCGTGCAGGACACCCACGCGGTCTGCGAGGCCGCCGTCTGCTATACGGGCGACATCCTCGATCCGCGCCGCGACAAGTTCAGCCTCAAGTATTACGTCCGCCTTGCGAAGGAACTCGAGAAGATGGGCGCCCATGTGCTCGCCATCAAGGACATGGCCGGACTCTGCCGCCCCGCCGCCGCCCACAAGCTCGTCAAGGCGCTCAAGGAGGAGACCGGCCTGCCCGTGCATTTCCACACGCACGACACCAGCGGCATCAACGCCGCCAGCGTCCTGCGCGCGGCCGATGCCGGCGTCGATATCGTCGACCTCGCGCTGGCCTCGATGAGCGGCAGCACGTCGCAGCCCAACCTCAATTCCGTGGTGTGTGCGCTGCAGGGCACGCCGCGCGACACCGGCCTCGATCCGGATACGTTGAACGAGTTTTCCGACTATTGGGAGCAGGTCCGTCCCGTGTACGCGCCTTTCGACACCGCGCCGCGCAGCGGCTCCGCCGAGGTCTATCTGCACGAAATGCCCGGCGGCCAGTACACGAACCTCAAGGAGCAGGCCGCTGCCATGGGCGTCTCGCACCGCTGGCCGGAGATCGCGCGCACCTATGCCGAGGTCAACCAGCTCTTCGGCGACATCGTCAAGGTCACCCCGTCGTCCAAGGTCGTCGGCGACATGGCGC
>VFQQ010000250.1_pt1 | contig 127771 bp, 134 predicted proteins | sample 3512341 | NCBI WGS metagenome assembly VFQQ01 (sample SAMN10412373, study PRJNA504923) | tailings metagenome | isolation source: Relicate 2 Philex TSF1 revegetated site | place: Philippines: Tuba, Benguet | collected 2017-08-29 | reverse complement strand
GGAAGTTTCCTATGTCGTGAGACAGGGGTTTCCTATGTCCTGAAACTAGACACTGCCCCCGCAACTCGCTGCGAAAGCCCCTCAACCGTCAGGTTGAGGGGCTTTTTCGTGGTTACAGGCTCTCCACCACGCGCTGGGCGACCGCGCACGTGTCGAGCCAGCTGGGCAGGTCCCGGCCCGCCGCCGCGGATGCTGCAGCCCGAGACTCGCGCGCGGCATTGTCCGTGAGGAGCGTGCGGAGGGCGTCGGCGACCGCAGCGTCGTTGCCGACGGGGACGAGCATCCCTGCTTTTGACGGAACCGTCTCGGGAACCGCGCCGGTCGCGCACGACACGATCGGCAACCCCCACGCCAGAGCTTCGTCGAACACGAGCCCGTAGCCCTCGTAGCGAGTCGCGAGCGCGAAGATGCTCGCTCGGGCATACAGCGCGTCCCGCTCGGCGTCGGGCAGGCGGCCGGCGAGCGTCACGCGGGCCCCGAGGCCGAGTTCTGCGTGCAGGCTGGCGAGCTCGGCGACGTGTGGCGGGTCGTACGGGGTGCCGACGACGACCGCCTGCCAGTCGAGGTCGGTGAGGCGCGCGAGTGCGCGCAGCAGCACGTCGTGCCCCTTCCGCGGGTGCTGGATGCCCACGGACAGAATCAGGGGCGGCGCACTCGGCGATGCGGGCAGACTTGGCCGGTCGGTGCCGGGGCGCGCGATCGTGATGAGCGCCGGGTCCACCCCGTACTCAGCGGTGAGAATGCGCGCCGTGTGTGGGCTCGGCACGATCACGGCGCGGGCGAGCGCGAGGTTGTCGCGCTCGGTGCGGAACAGGTGCCCGCGGCGCGCGTCGTCGAGCCCCTCCTCGTGGGCGAGCGGGTGATGGATCATCGCGACGATCGGGGCGCGCACCTCGGCCATGAGCTGTGTGGGCAGGGAGCCGAAGACGAGACCGTCGACGATGAGCGGCACGTCGGCGCCGATCGCCGCCATCGCCGCAGTCGCGTCGGCTGCGTCGACTGAGGTGGGGTCGGGAAACGAGTCGCCCACGCGCAGGTAGGCGACGTCGGTGCCGAGTTCCCGCAGGCCCTCGAGTAGCCGCTTCTCGTACAGGTACCCGCCCGTGACGGTGGTGAGTTCGCCCGGGATCGCGAAAGCGGCGCGCCTCACGAGGCTTGCTCCGGGGCGTAGCGGGCGAGCATCCGGGTCTCGATCGCGCCGATGGCGGCATAGCCGAGGGCGGAGACGGCCGTCACCAACACCACGGCGCCGGCGAGGGTGTCGTAGTTCGACAGAGAGGCGCTTCTGGCCATGAGGGCTCCGATTCCGGTTCCGGTAGCGAGCCACTCGACGACGGTGACCGCGAGCACGGCGGCGGGGACGCTCATACGTGCGGCGGCGAAGAACGCCGGAAGCATGGACGGGATGCGCGCGCGCACGAGGACGCGCCACGGTGCGGTCGCGTAGACGGCCATCACGTCGAGTACCTGACCCGGCGCCTGGCGCAGGCCGTGCAGGCAGGCGACGAGGGTCGGGAAGAACACCATGACGGCGATCAGCGTGATCGCGCCGAGGGGCCCGCGACCGAGCAGCAGCACGATGAGCGGCGCCGTCGTCACGATCGGCACCGAACGCAGCGCCACGGCGACCGGCATGATCGCGCCGCTCGCCCCGGGCACGAGCACGATCAGCACGGCGAGGAGCACGCCGGCGGCGAGACCCGCCAGATACCCCGGCACGACGTACACGGCGGTGTCGCCGAGCGCCGCGAACAGCGCGTCCCGCGTGACGCCATCGTCGCGCGTGCCCGCGAAGATTCCGACGACGTCGAGCGGAGTGCGCGCAACGAACGGTGTGATGCCGAGCAAGACGATGCCGCCCCACCACAGCACGACCGTGGCGACAACGGCGGAGGTGGCGCCGACCAGCGTGCGGCGCAGCCGGCCGGCCCCCGCCGCGATGCGGGGCGCCGCGAGGATCGTCGGCGGCTGGCCACCCGTCGCCGTTCGCCCGATCGCGCCGATGATGGCGTAGGCGAGCATCGACACCGCCGCGGCGATCGTGGCGAGCGCCCACGTGAGGTCGACGTCGAGGTCGCGGGACGCGCGGATGGTCAAGACCCCGAGCCCACGCTCGGCGCCCGTGAACTCGCCCACCATGGCCCCGAGAAACGCTGCGGGGGCGGCGATCTGCAGGCCCGCAGCGAGGTAGGGCACCGACGCTCGTGCTCGTACGACGACGAGGGCCGTGACCGCTCCGCGCCCGGCGACCCTCACGAGATCGAGCCACGTGTCGGGCACGGCCCGCAGACCCACCAGTAGCGGGATGAGCGTCGTGTAGTACACGGCGAGCGCGGCAAGCGCGATCTGCGGCCCGTCGCCCGGCCCGAGAAGCACGCGCAACAGGGGAGCGGTCGCCACGAGCGGCAGACACACGACGATGAGGGCAAGCCCCGTCACCGTGCGCTGGCTGCGCGGCCACACGGCGGCGAGCGCGGCGAGCAGCACCGCGGCGACGTTGCCGATCACAAAACCGGCCAGCGCCGTCGAACCCGTCGCGGCGAGCGCGCGCCCGAGCAGGGGGCCGTTGTCGACGATCGCGGCGACGACAGCGGTCGGTGCCGCCAGCACGAACGCTCCCTCAAGGCTGCGCGCGAGAACCTCCCACGCGACAAGCGCGGCCACAACGCCCGCCACACCGATCGCGGCGTCGCGGCGGGCGGGCGCAGCCAGCGGGCGGATGCTCGCGGTCACCGCCACGATCATCCGCCCGTCTGCGCGGCGTCGCCCCCGGCGCGCCCGCGTTCGAGCGCCTCGACGATGGCGCGCTCGAGCCTGTCGGCGGCGGGGTCGGAGTCGCGGCGCGGCCGGGGCAGCTCGATGGGGATGTCGGCCAGCACGCGCGCGGGCCGCGGCGACAGCACGATTACCCGGTCGGCGAGTCGCACGGCCTCGGCCACCGAGTGGGTGACGAGCAGGGTGGTCGTGCCGCCGCCCTCCCACAGGGCGGGCAGCTCGCGGGCGAGCTGCTGCCGGGTGAGCTCGTCGACAGCGCCGAACGGCTCGTCGAGGAGCAGCAGGCGGGGGTCGGTGGCGAGAGCGCGGGCGATGGCGGCGCGTTGCCGCATCCCGCCCGACAGGGCGGCCGGCTTTGTGGCGGCGAATCCAGTGAGCCCGACGAGGTCGATCAGTTCGGCGACGCGCTCGTCATCGCGCTCGAGGCGGGCGAGTTCGCGGGCGAGCGCAATGTTTGCGGCGACGCTTCGCCACGGCAGCAGCGACGGGTCTTGAAACGCGACGGCGAGCTCGCCGCGGCGTTGCACAACCGTCGGCGGCTCACCGTCAACGAGCACCTCACCGGCGGTCGCCGACTCGAGCCCCGCGATCATGCGCAGCAGCGTCGACTTGCCGCAGCCCGATGGCCCGACGAGGGCCGTGGTGCGCCCGGCGTCGAGGGTGAGCGTGATCGGGGCGACGGCCTCCGTGCCGTCGGGGTAGACCTTCGTGGCGGCGTCGACCGTGACGGTCACACCGGCGCGACGGTCAGGCGCCATGCACCTGTTCCAGAATCGAGCTGTCCCACAGGTCAGGCGTCACGCTCTGGCCGAGCAGGGCGAGCGTCTCGATGTTCTGCGCGACCGTCTCCTCGTTCCAGAACCCGAAGCCGAGTTCGTCGGTGAGGTCAGAGAACATGAGCGGCACCTGGCGGGCGGCCTGCAGTTGCTGCGTTTCGAGGTCGAGCCCGGCGTCGGGGTACATCTCGACGCTCAGGGCGGCGGCCGCGTCGGTGTCGCGCCGGTATTCCTCCCAGCCGCGCACCTCGCCCGCCATGAGGGCGACCACGTCGTCGCGGCGGTTCGCGAGACTGTCGTCGGTGGTGATGTAGGTCTGCGAGTGCAGGGTGTAGCCGTAGTCGGCCATCAGCATGGTGATCGATTCGACGCCCTGGATCTCCATTGCGACCGGCAGGTCCGTCTCCCAGCACAGCAGGCAGTCGACCTCGCCGGAGGTGAGCGGCTGCGCCGCGTACTGAGTGGGAACGATCTCAATGGCCGTGATGTCGACCCCGTTGAGCGTGCAGAGCGTTTCGAGCGTCGGCGTGTTGGCGAGTGCCATGCCGATGCGCTTGCCTTCGAGATCGCCGGGCTCGTTGACGGGGTTGTCCGGCAGTGACGCGATCACGAAGGGGTTGTTCTGCATCGCGACACCGATGATCTTGAAGGGTGCGCCCTCGGCCACAGCGGCGGCGGTGAAGTCGGCGGCCGAGACTCCCACGAGGGCCTGACCCGAGACGACCGGCGGTTCGACGGGGGCGTTGGGCCCGCCCTGAAGGAGGCTGACGTTTAGCCCCGCGTCGCTCCAGTAGCCGCGGTCGAGAGCGATGTAGCTGCCGGCGAACTGTGCCGAGTGCAGCCATGAGAGCTGCAACGCGACGTCGGTGCCGTTCGTCGGCGGATTGCGGAAGGCCGACACTCCGGCGAAGGTGGCGGCGCCGATCCCTGCGGCACCCAGCACCCCCGCTCCGATCAGAGTTCGGCGACTGAGGGTTCGGCGTTCTGCCATGGCTGTGTCCTTCACGCGGAGTCGGGTGCCGGCGCATCCAGCGCGCCGTGCCTCCCTTTCGACACTGTCACGTTCTGTGCATCCGCGCCGCTCGACGCCCCCATAACGGCACGATTCCGGGCATCGTCGCGGCAAGTGCCACGAGTCCGAACAGGATGCTCGCAGCCAACGCCCCAGAGGCACTCACCCCGGCAAGAGGGAGCAACGCGACCGCGGCCCCTTCGCGCACACCCCAGCCGCCCACCGTGATCGGGATGAGCATGGCGAGCAGCACCACGGGCGCGACGGCGACGATGCCGCCAAGGCTCAGCGGCGCGCCGACGGCGGCCGCGGCGCTCGCGAACGCCACCAGGATGCAGAGAGTCGTTGCGAGGCTCAGCCCCGTGACGCTCACGAGCGCTCCACGGTCGACCACGGCCGAGCGGATCGCCGCGGTGAGATCCTGCGCTCGCGCACCGACCCGCCCCGGGAACAGGGTCGCGCCCGCGATAAGTGCGGGCAGCCCAAGCGCTCCTGCGATCAGCACCACGAGTAGCGGCACAGCAGCGCTCGGCCAGTCGACTCCGCCGGGCAGGACGATCGTCGTGGCGACGGCGACGCCCATGACGATGAGTAGGGCGTATTGCCCGGCGAGACGCTCGAGTACGACGGCGAGGCCTGCCGCGCCCAGCCCGGCGGGTCGCCGCGAGCGCACGGCGCGGCCCGCGTCGCCGACCACCCCGCCCGGAACGACGGCGTTCACGAGCTGCGATAGGTAGTACTCGCCGACGGCCTCGCGCACCGGGATGGCGATTCCCAGCCCGCGAGCGACTCTCCGCCAGCGCAGCGCGGCGAGCAGGGTGTGGGCGGTGAGGGCCGCGGCGCACAGCGCGATGAAGTCCCAGCGCGCCGAGCGCAAGAGGCGCCCGGTCTCCGGACCGTCGACGAGGCGCCAGAGGGCGACCACGAGCGCGACGGCGACGAGTGTTTGCAGCGCGATCACGAGCATCCGGCGTCGCCTGCTCGCGGCCGCAGTTGCGTCGTTCACGCCGTCCGAGCGCGGCGCAGAGCGACGATGTCGACCGCAAACGACCAGACGAGGGCGGCCGCGACCCCGATAGCGATGCTCAGGGCCGCCCAGACCGGCAGCCAGGGCAGCTGCAGCGCGATCAGGGCGATGAGTTGCACGACGCAGATCACCTTGCGGCTGTAGCGGTCGGCGAGCGGGCCGCTCAACCACGGCGCGATCAGCGTGGCCCCGCCGAAGAGGTAGCGCGGAAGCCCCAGCACGAGCGCCACCGGGCCCGCCGGCCCGAGCGCGGCGAGCGCGGCCAGCACCAGGGCGAAGACCGAGTCGACCTCCATGTCGTACGCGGCCCCGAAACGCGATTCGAGGCGCTGCCGTCGGGCGAGCTTGCCGTCCACCCCGTCGAGGCTCAGTGCGAGGATTGCCAGCCCGATGACCGCGGCCGCCGACGGAGCTCCCGCGACGAGCAACCCGACGAGGATCGACACGAGCCCCCACCGGATGCTCGTGACCGCGTTCGCGGCGCCCAGTCGGGCGTGCGGGTGGTGGCGCTTCAGGAAAGCGGCGGCGAGGCCGAAACCGGCGACGGCGCTCACTGCCGTCGCGATGGTCGGAGCCGTCGCGAACCCCGTCAGTGCCGCCGTCGTGGTCGCGGAGCCGAGCGAGATGAGCGTCGCCCCGCCGAGAAACATGCCGAGTGCGCGCACGCCCACGCCAACCTGAGCCGAGCCGCGCGCTGCGCCGGCAGGGGCGAGATCTGCGGTGGTCACGGCGGCACGCTAGCACCGCATCCTGCGCTTATTCGTTCACCGAACATTGCGGCGCGTCTGTGCTGGGAGTGCCTCGAATGTTGCGTCACAGTGTGCATAAGGCTCTCGCCGCTCAGCCCCCCTACGTTGGTGCGGCGCAGCCGGTCGGGGCGCTGACGGAATCGGGTTTCGTCAGCGCCCCGACCACCTACGGGCCCTATCGCGCGGGCGGTTGCGCCCCGCGCCACTGCACGGCCGCCGCGCCGGAGCGCACGCCCGCCGCGACGGCGTCGGCGAGTGGTGCGCCGTCGGCCAGTTCGGCGCACACGGCACCCACGAACGCGTCGCCCGCCCCGGTCGTGTCGACCACCTCGACGCGCGGCGCGGCAACATGGCCGCTCGCCTCTGCGTCACACCAGACGGCTCCGTCTCCGCCGAGGGTGATGATGACGCTGCGGCAGCGTGTGGCGAGCGAGCGCGCGGCGGCCACTGCTCCCTCCACGTCGTCGAAGGATGCGGCTCCCACGGCCCGCGCCTCGCTCTCGTTGACGACGAGCGGGTCGCAGAGGCTGAGAAGCTCCTCCGGGATGTCGCGCGCGGGCGACAGGTTCAGCACCACCCGGCCGCCGGCTCCGACGACCGCGAGGGCTGCGGCCTGGACGACGGTGAGCGGCACCTCGAGCTGACTGAGCAGCACCGTTCCGGGGCCGGCGAGGTCGGCGATCGTGGCGACCACCGCATCCGCATCGAGCCGGCCGTTCGCGCCGGGGGCGACGACGATCGTGTTCTCGCCGTCGCGCGACACGGTGATGAGTGCCACGCCCGTGGGGGCGTCGGTGAGTCGGGCGACGCTCGACACGTCGACGCCGCCACTGCCGAGCGCGTCGAGCATGGCGCGACCGCCGGCATCGTCGCCGACGGCGCCGACGAAGACCGGCATGGCACCGGCGCGCGCCGCGGCGAGAGCCTGGTTGGCGCCCTTGCCTCCGGTCGCGACGACGACGTCGCCGCCGAGCAGGGTCTCACCCGGCTGGGGATGGCGGTCGACGACGACGGTGTAGTCGGTGTTCGCCGAACCGAGAACGATGAGGGAGGCGCTCATGGCTCCATGCTGGCAGAGCGGCGACCGTGGTGAGCGGCCCCGGTCGCCTCTAGGCTGGCCGCATGAGCGAAACGCTGCGCGTTGCCGTCGCCCAGTTCGCGCCGGGGCCAGCCCGCGACGAGAACCTTGCCGGTGTTGCGCAGCTCGTGCGCGAGGCCGCTCGTGAGGGTGCCGAGCTCGTCGTTCTGCCCGAGTACTCGGCGTTCTTCGGCGGAAAGATGGGACCACACTGGGTCGCTGCCGCCGAGGGTCTCGACGGGCCGTTCGTGGCGGGGCTTGCCGACATCGCGCGGTCGAACGGCGTTGTTGTCGTCGCCGGGATGCTCGAAACGGCCTCGCGTGACGACCGGTTCCGCAACACGATCGTCGCGCTCGGCGCCGACGGCTCACTGCTCAGCGTCACCCGCAAACTACACCTGTATGACGCCTTTGGCCAGACCGAGTCGGACTGGGCGGAACCTGGCGACATTGTCGACGCCGGAACGTTCGACGTGAGGGGAGTGCCGGTCGGGGTGCAGACCTGTTACGACCTGCGGTTCCCCGAGGTGACGCGCCGCCTCGTCGACGCGGGCGCTGAGCTCGTGCTCGTGCCCGCCGAGTGGGTGGCCGGGCCCGACAAGCGACACGCCTGGCGGACCCTGGCCGCCGCCCGCGCCATCGAGAACACCGTGTACCTCGCCGCAGCCGATCACCCGCCGCCCGTCGGGGTGGGGGCGAGCCTCATCGTCGACCCGCTCGGCCGCGAGCTCGCGTTCGTCGACGACGAGGTGGGTGTCGCGGCGGCGACGATCGACCGTGCCGAGGTCGTCCGGGTGCGTGCGGTGAACCCGGCGCTCGCTCTGCGCCGCTTCCGCGTCGAGCCGGCCTAGCGGCCCGAGGTCAGGCGGCGCACGGCCTCGTCGATCTGGGCGTCGGTTCTGCAGAACGCGAAGCGCAGCGACGACCGGATGCGCGCATCCCGTGATCGCGGATCGAACGCCGCCAGCGGGATCGCCGCCACCCCGCGCTCGACCGTCAGCTCGCGGGCGTAACGATTTGCGTCGCGTACGCCGAGCGGGGCGGCGTCGGCGACGACGAAGTAGGAGCCCCTGCTCGGCGACACGGCGAAGCCGGCGGCGGCGAGCCCCGCACTGAGGCGGTCGCGCCGGGCGGCGAGGGTGCGGCGCTGGTCGCCGAAGTAGTCGTCACTGAGGCCGAGGCCCACGGCGACCGCCGGCTGAAACGGCGCACCGTTGACATACGTGAGGTACTGCTTAACCGCCATCGCCGCGTCGATCAGCTCGGCCGGTCCGGTCATCCAACCGACCTTCCAGCCGGTCACGCGGAACGTCTTCGCGGCGCTCGAGATGGTGAGGCTTCGCCCGGCCGCGCCCGGGATGCTCGCAATCGGTGTGAACGGAGCATCGTCGAACACGAGGTGCTCGTACACCTCGTCGCTCACGATGATCGCGTCGTGCCGGGCCACCGCGGCGACGATCCGTTCAAGGTGTTCGGGGGCGATGACCGACCCGGTGGGGTTGTGCGGGTTGTTCAGCAGCACGACGCGAGTGTTCGGGCCGATGGCTGCGTCGATCGCCGAGGCCGTGGGCTGGAAGTCGTCCCCCTCGAGCGGGATCGTGATGTGCCGGGCACCCGTGAGACCGACCATGGCAGCGTAGGCGTCGTAGAAGGGGGAGAGGGTGACGACCTCATCACCCGCGCTCACGAGGGCGAGCATCGCGGCCGCGATCGCCTCTGTGGCTCCGGCGGTGATGAGCACCTCCGTGTCGGGGTCGCGGCGCTCGCCGAAAAACCGTTCGCGGTGTTCGGCGACGGCGCGGCGCAGCTCCGGGGTGCCGCGACCAGGCGGGTACTGGTTGAGGCCCGCGCGGATCGCAGCGATGGCGGCCTCCGCAACGGGAGCCGGAGCATCCTCGTCGGGATAGCCCTGCCCCAGGTTGATCGCGTCGTGCTGGGCTGCGAGGGCGCTCATCTCGGCGAAGACCGTCGCGCGGACGGTGCCGTCGGCATCACGAAGGCCTGCGGCGTCGATGGCGCGCAACCACGGCGGTGTGGTCGTCACGCAGTCACCCTAGCCGGGGCGGACCGGCCGCGAGCTCAGTCGGCCTCGCTGTCGGCGTCGGCCTCGGCGCGGGGCTGGGTGAGGCTCGTCGCCCACTGGTAGAAGACCTGCTTGCCCGGCTCGGTGTTGTCAACGTGCTCGTCGACGCCACGCGCGAGCAGGTCGCTGAGACCGCGCACAACCGCGTCGAGGTCATCGTGGGGGGCGGTGAGGGCGAGGCCCGCGGTGAATGACGAGATGACCGCCGACAGTCGGAACGCGTCGATGTCCCGCCGAACCATGCCGGCCTCCTGGAGAGCCTCGATCAGCTCGCCGCGCACGCCGATCTGCGGCACGTAGCGGAACGACGAGTTGTTGCGCATGATCGCGTTGAGCGCGCTGCGGTCGATGATGAAGAGAGTGCGCGCAAGAGGCCGCTCGTAGAGGGCGGTGAGGATGTAGAGGTACACCCGCGACAGCAGTCCTCCGCGGGGGTCGCGCTCGATGTTGTCGACGATGCTCGAGTAGATGCGCTGAAACTCGCGGTTCAGCATGCTGATCAGGACGTCACCGCTCGAGTCGTACACCGTTTCAATCTCGCTCACCGGGTAGCCCGACTTTTCGCTGATCGACTTCATGGTCACGGCGTCATAGCCGTCATTCACGATGATGTCTGCTGCGGCATCGAGGACACGGGTTACGTCGGTTACGGAGTTCGTCATGAATGGCGGGCTCTCTTGGGGGCTGATGTTCATCTGATACTAAGCGGGCAGATAGACCCGTGGGTCAACCCATTTGGGGGGACAGTCGAGGCTGTCTGGGTACGTTCACAGTGCGGCGGGATCGGGGCGGTGGATGCCCGCTCCTCACCACCGCGCCTCGGCATCGTTTTTCCTCCCAGATGTGGAGACCTCGCAAGGGCCCGAAAGACTGCCGTCTACGGTGTCGCGCATGCCCCGACGTTCCCTCACCGTCCGTGTAGCCGCGACACTCGCCGCACTCACCCTCGGAGCGGGTCTCGCCGCCTGCGCCGACACGACGCGCATCCCGCCCGCCCCGACGGACACCGGTGCCGCGGAGCCCCTGTTCGCGTCGGACGAGGAGGCGCTCGCCGCCGCGGTCGCGGCCTATGAGGAGTTCCTGGCCGTGAGCGACGAGATGCTGGCGGCGCCTGGCACTAATGAGGCTGATCCCGAGTCGGTCGCTGGCGGTGACGCACTCGTGGCCATTCAGGAAGCTGAAGCTGAATTCCAGGCGGAGGGCATTCGCGTGGTCGGAGCGAGAGAAATTGCGAACTTTGTTATTCAGGAACTGCCGCGCCCTGAGAACAACTCGTTCGGAGTCTTCTACGTGTGCGAAGACGTAGCGGGCACGGACCTTGTCGACGCGGGTGGGAACTCGTTGATTGATGGCGAGCGTGAATCAACCTTAAGTGCTTGGGAAGTTGTGCTCGAGATTGGTGAGGATGGCAATTTTGCACGAGTGATCGAAAGAGACTTCTGGCAGGGAGCGGGGATCTGCCCATGAGGATACGGTCGGCCGCTGGCCCCCACGCCCTACTTATCCTTCTAGTCGCGGTTCTTTCGACGAGCGTGTTACCTGCCTCGGCGACCACGCAGGGTTGCTCGTACCGAAGTCAAATGGGCGGCTCCTGCCCCGAGGTTGGGGCAACAGTGAACGGCGCGGCAGTGGATTTGAATGGGCAATCCAGTTCGCGTAGTCAGTCGGGACACGGGTCGGACAGCGGCGGCGGATCGAGCGCTGAATCTGCAAACTCGACCTTCCCTGGCTCGTCGCCAGCGGGGTTCGGTACTGCCCCGGTGAATCCGGTCTACCGACCGCTGAACCCCGCACGCTTCGGCACGACCGACATTCGATGCGTCATCACGGTTGGCGGCCGCTGCGAAGTCCCATTCGTCGGTAACGCACAGACGGAAGACGAAGACGCTGTCATCGACGCTGACGGCTCGGTCACCGTCGTCACGATCAGCGACATCGCCAGCTTCGCTCCTCGTGCCGCGGTCCAGTTCATGCAGCCGGATCGCTGGATGGTTGTCGGTCTACCCACCAACTTCTACGCGCAGATCGACCGCCACGTCGTGTCCGGCACCCTGCTCGGGCAGCCCGCCGACGTGCGCTTCACCCCACGTGCCTACAGCTGGAGCTACGGCGACGGCACGACCTCGCTCAAAGGAACACCCGGCAACACGTGGCAGGCACTCGGGCTCGCCGAGTTCGACCCCACCGCGACGAGCCACGTCTACACCGTAGAAGGCACCTACGTGATCGACCTGACCGTGCTCTACACCGCCGAGTACCGCTGGGCGGGAGGCGCGTGGACGCCCATCGCCGGCCACGTTGAACTGCCCGCCAACCCCTTGGTTGCCGAGGCCACCTCTGACGCCGTCACCGTCCTCGTCGACCGTGACTGCACGCGGGCGCCCGTCGGCCCCGGCTGCTGACCCCACCCGCACCACAGACCCTCGCCGCCGAGGGCATAGCGAACCGTCGGATACCGCTCAGACGCGGCAAATAACATGCCAAGGTTGACGGACCACGCTGGACGCGGCGAAAGGACACACCACCCATGAGCAGCACGCCCGAACAGCCCGGCGCACCCGACCCCACCACGCCCGCCCCCCACGTGTACGGGCCCCCCACCAGCCCGCAGTCAGAGACGACTGCCGGGGCACCGGGCGCTGCGACCGCCAGTGCCGAGCCCGCTCAGCCCGCCGAACCCCACGAGCCTGCGAACCCCGCGCACTCGGCAAACTCCCCGCAACGTCGCTCGCTGCTCCCCGTCGTCGCCGCGCTCGCCGTCGGCGCCCTCATCGGCGGTGCTGCCGGAGGTGGCGTCGTCGCCGCCCTCTACGGCGGTCAACCCGGCACCATCACGAGCGGCGGCAACCCCACCACCGTCACCGTCAACAACCCCGACAACGCCACCGAAGTCACGGGCGTCGTCGCGCGTGCCATGCCCTCCATCGTGACCCTCAGCGTCAGCGCCGACAACGGCGCCGCCGGCAGCGGCTCCGGCGTGATCCTCAGCGACGACGGCTACGTGCTCACCAACTCGCACGTCGCCACCCTCGATGGCGCGACCTCCAGCCCGTCCATCCGGGTCACCACCCACGACGGCCGCATCTGGAACGCCACCCTCGTCGGCGCCGACCCCATCGCCGACCTCGCAGTCGTGCAGCTCGAGGGTGCGACCGGCCTCCAGCCCATCGAATTCGGCGACTCCGACGCCCTCAACGTGGGCGACCGTGCCATCGCCATCGGCGCACCGCTCGGGCTGAGCGGCACGGTCACCAACGGCATCGTGTCGGCCCTCAACCGCTCGATCACCGTGCGCTCGTCTGCGGTGCCCGACGTCCCCTCCGACATGCAAGACGACGACGGCGGCGACACCGACAGCGACGACGCTCCGCCCTTCGACTTCTGGAACTTCGCACCCCCCGGCGACGCCGAACCCCAGCGCCGCCCCAGCGCGCCGATCTCCCTGAGCGTCATCCAGACCGACGCCGCCATCAACCCTGGCAACTCCGGCGGTGCCCTGCTCGACAGCGACGGGCGCCTCATCGGCATCAACGTCGCCATTGCCACGGCGGGAGGCACGTCCACCGCCGGCAGCATCGGCGTCGGCTTCTCGATCCCCGCCAATTTCGCGCAGCGCATCGCCACCGAACTGATCGAAACTGGCCGGGCAAGCCACGGGCTGCTCGGCGCCACCGTCACCGACGCGTCCAACACGGCGACAAGCCCGGTGGTCGGAGCGCTCATCGATCAGGTCACAGGCGGCGGGCCGGCTGACGTCGCAGGCCTCCGCCCCGGCGACATCGTCACCGAGTTCAACGGAGTGCCCATCACCAACCGCATCGACCTCACCGCTCAGGTGCGGGTGCTCGCGGGAGGCGACGACGCGACGCTCGTCTACGTGCGCGGCGGCCAGGCGCGCGAAGTGCGCGTCACCCTCGACGAGCTGCAGTAGCGCCCGCACCCGATAGATTCGGGGAATGGGCGGGCCCGACACAGAGCGCAGCGGCGTGAGCTACGTGATGCCGGTGTACAACGAGATCGCCTACATCGACGACGCCATCGACAGCGTCCTCGCCCAGCAGTACGACGGGCCGACCGAGCTGGTGCTCGCGCTCGGTCCGTCCACCGACGGAACTAGTGAGCGCGTCCGGCAGCGCGCCGACGCCGACCTGCGCATCCGCATCGTCGAGAACCTCGACATGGCGATACCGATCGGGCTCAACCGGGCGATCCGCGCATCCCGCTACCCGATCGTCGTGCGCGTCGACGCGCACACGGAGCTGAGCGAGGGGTACACCGCGACCGGCGTCGCCACACTCGAGCGCACCGGTGCCGTCAGCGTGGGCGGCGTCATGGTCGCGAACGGCCGCACCACGTTCCAGCGCGCCGTCGCCCGCGCCTACAACAGCCCGCTCGGTCTCGGCGGCGCGAGCTACCACACGGGCGGCGAGGAGGGGCCGGCAGAGAGCGCCTACCTCGGCATCATGCGCCGCGACGAGTTGCTCGACATTGGACTGTACGACGAAGAGATCAACCGCGGCGAAGATTGGGAGCTCAACAAGCGACTCCGCGACGCGGGCCACATCGTCTGGCTCGACCCCGCTCTTCGCGTCACCTACTGGCCGCGCGACACGTGGCGGAAGCTGGCGCGCCAGTTCCGCGCGACGGGCATCTGGCGCGGAGAACTCGTGCGGCGCGCAGGCGGTCGCAGCCCGCTGCGCTACTACGCGCCGCCCGCCCTCGTCGCCGCCAGCGCGCTCAGCGTGCTCGGGCTCATCGCTCTCACTCTCGGCCTGCTCGCCCCCGACACCGGGCCCGTCGCCCTCGCGGTGATCACCGCGCCGACGGCGCTCTATCTGCTGCTCGTGCTCGGCCTCATCGTCGCGCCGCTCGGCGGATCCACCTTGCGTGACCGGCTCGCGTTCGTCGGCGTCATCGCCACGATGCACTTCGCCTGGGGTGCCGGCTTCATTGGCGGGGCATTGTTCGGTGCGCGCGGCTCGGTCGACCGGTCGCGCACCGAGTCCTGACCGGGACGCCCGTCAACCGGCTCAGTCGAGCATCCCCTCGGCGAAAATGCGGTCGACGACGCGCGCGGATGCGTGGCCATCGTCGAGCGGGGCGAAGCGCACCCGCCATTCGGCACGGCGCCGCCCCCACACAGTCGCATCGGGATGCTCGCCCCGCGCCAGCATCGCCAGCACCGACAGCAACGAGTCGCGGTCCGTCGCGGTCGGGCCAGGGAAGTCGGCCGTCACGTCGAAGTAGAACCCACGCAACTGTTCGCGGTACTTCTCGAGGTCGGGAGTGAACAGCACGAGCGGCGCATCGGTCGTAATCGCGTCGAACATGATCGACGAGTAGTCGGTGACGATGACGTCGGCGGCGACGAGGAGCTCGCTCATGTCGGGGTAGGTGGTGACGTCGATGAGGCCGGGCGCGCGCCGGTCGGCACCCCCACGCAGGGTCCGGCTGTGCCCGCGCACTAGCACCACATGCTCGGTGCCCGTCGCGCCATCCAGTGCCGGGGCGACGCTCGGCAGGTCGAGGTAGTCGACGAGGTCGTCGGCGTCGTCTCGCCACGTCGGGGCGTACAGCACCGCGCGCTGATGCGGGGCGAGGCCGATCCGACCGCGGATCGCGTCACGGTCGCCCGAGACGAGCACGTCATCGCGCGGATAGCCCTCGACCCACACGGGCCCGGTGAAGGCGTAAGCGCGGCGAAAGATATCGGCGGCGTAGTCGTTTTGGGCGAGCAAGACGTCCCACCGTCGTGACTCGCGTCGCACCGCCAGCCGAGTGCGCAGTCCCACGCCATCCCTGTCGAGCGCCAAGCGCTTCAGCATCGTGCCGTGCCAGGTCTGCAGCACGCGCTGGTGGGGGCGGGGCTTCCAGCGTTTGCGCATCCAGTCGTTGACGACGATGAGCCGCGCTGCCGCACGCACGCGCCACCACTCGTCTGAACCTTCCACCACGGCAATCGCGCCGTCGGGAACGGCCACCGAGCGGTCGACCACGCTCCAGTAGCGGGGGATGTCGGGGCGGCGGGCCGCCAACTCACGGTCGATTGCGAGCGGATTGCAGGCGGCTGCCTGCGAGTAGAAGCTCTCGAGCATGACCGCGTTCTCAGGCGTCGGCCGGGCGCGGCGGTAGGCGCGCTCGCGACGACGTTGCGCGCCGGGTCCGCGCTCGTCGTCGGTGAGCGGCGCGGCGACACGGACCACGAGGCCACCCGACTCGGCGGCAACGTCGCACCGCATCAGGGCCGTCATAACGGGCGACGGCGGGACGGTGGTCACCGCGACCCGCCCCGACTCGTGCACCGCGTTCGCGGCCCTCCACTGCAGCCGATAGGTACCGCTGACCGGGGCCAACCCGGCTCGGCCCCAGCGCTCACGCACGAGCGGAATCGACACGCTCAGACGCCCATCGCGGGTAATCACGTTCGCCTCGAGACGCATGCGCGGCCCAACTGCTGCAAGCGATTCGAGTTCGACCACGCTCGACCCCTCGAGACGCAGCGAGTCGCCGTCGAGCGTGATGCGGTCGATGGTCACCGCGGGCGGTGTGTCGGGCGGGGGCGGGGCTGACACCGGTCGACTCGCGACCAGCGCGTCAATCGCCTCCATCACCCGCACAGTCGCTCCACCAGCCGGGTGATCCACGTGCTCGTCGCGCAGCCAGCGCGTGTGGTCGGCGACGATTCGCGCGAGGGGGCTGCGCGCATCCCGAAGATGCTCGAGCTGGTCGAGTGTCGCTCGCCAGGTGGTGACGTGGCGGCCGCCGGTGAATTCCGCGTAGGGCATGTACAGTCCGCGGGTCGCGAGGTACGTCGCGACGTCGGGGGCGAAGAACACGCTCGGCACGCCCGCGATCGCGCCGTCGAAAGCAATCGACGAGTAATCGGTGACGATCGCGTCGAGCGCCGGGATGATCGGGGTGACGTCCGCGATGACGTCGCGTCCGATCAGCCGAACCCTCGCACTCAGCGCGGGGCCGCCGGCGTACGATCCTGCGCCCAGCGGATGCGATCGCACGAGCAGTGTCGTGTCGGTCCTCTCGCACCACGCCGCGATCGCCGCCCACTCCTCGTCGCTCGGGATCGCCGGGTCGAGCGCGCCGTCGCGCCACGTCGGCGCGTAGAGCACGATCGAGCCGGCCGGCAACGCGCCGATGGCGGCCTCGATTCGGCCGCGCGCATCCCATCGTCGAGATTCGGCATCGCCCGTTGTGAGCACGTCGTCGCGCGGCTCGCCGAGAGCGACCACCCGCTCGGCTGGGATACCAAAGGCACTGCGGATGCGCGTGGCCACCAGCTCGGACGCCACCGGAAACAGCGAAATCCCGCGTCCGGCGCGCCGGTAGAGCGCCGCCATGAGCCTCCGTGCCCCGGGCAGTGACCCGACGAGGGGGAGGCGCAGGGCTGCCGGGGTGTCAAGGTGCAGCCGCTTCAGCGGGATGCCGTGCCACAGCTGCACCACGGTGGCGCCGCGCGTACCGAAGCGGTTGACGTCGCCGGCGCCGTGAGTGATCACGACGACGCGGGCGCGCAGGGTCGCCCAGAGACCGCGCGGTCCGCGTTTGAGTTCGCTGCGCATCCCGCGCGCACGTGCCTCGTCGCGCTCCACCGCGGACGAGGCGAGCCACAGGTGGTCAGCCCCGTCCTCGCGTGCGACGGCCGCGTCGTACAGGGCGAGAGCTCCCTCGCCGAGACCGATGCCGCTGCCGTACACCCACCGTCTCGATGAGCGGGGCACGACGGCGGCCGCGAGCCAGCCCGCCGCGTAGAGCGGAGCGCGGGCGAGCACCCGGGCGTTGCCGGCGCTGAACGTGAAGCGGGCCATCGGGCCGATTCTTCCACGGGGGCGGACGGCGCGACCGCTCATTCACCCGGGTGGAAGCCGTCGCTACGACTCGGTAACGGTGTCGGCGAATGGTCAGGGGAGCCTCACCGGGCTTGCGAGAATCGACGGGTGAATGTGGGGGAGCAGCTGAAGACCGCGCGCCGGGTGATCTCCCGGTTGCTTCGGCAGCGCCGCAATCGCCTGCTGATGGACAAGCGCATGGCGGAGGTCGACCTGACCCTGCCGAACGACGTCGAGGTCGCCGTCTACTTCGCCGACGGCGTCGTCAACCTCTACCAGGTGCGCCAGTGGTTCGCGCCCCTCGCCGAGCTCGCGAAGACTCGCCGGGTCGCGATCATCACGCGCAGCCCCGGCGCCACCCTCGCTCTACTCGACGAAAGCCCGGTGCCCGTCGCGTACTGCCGCACCGTGCTCGACCTCGAGCAGTTCGTGGCGCAGAATCCGACGCGCATCGTCATGTACGTCAACCAGAACGCCAAGAACTTCCAGATGTTCCGCTACGGACGCATGTGGCACGTGTTCATCAACCACGGCGAGTCCGACAAGATGTACATGACCACCAACCAGTACAAGGCGTACGACTACGCGTTCATCGCCGGCCAGGCCGCGCACGACCGCCTGAGCAAGGTGCTCTGGGGGTACGACCTCGAAACGCGGGCGTTGCGCATCGGCCGCCCCCAGGCTGATCACTTCGCGGGAGAGCTTCCCTACACGCCCGACGATCGAACCGTCGTGCTGTACGCGCCCACGTGGGAGGGCGATCGCCCCGCAGCCTCGTACGGCTCGATCGCCAGCCACGGTGAGACGATCGTGTCGGCGCTGCTCGCCACGGGTCGCCACCGCGTGATTTACCGGCCGCACCCGCGAAGCGGAGTGCTCGACCGTGACTACGGCGAGGCCCACCGCCGCATCGTGCAGGCCATCGAGCAGGCGAACGCGAGCGACCCGGCCGCGCAGCACATCTTCGACGACGGACCAAGCCTCGGCTGGCAGCTCGCTGTCGCTGACGTCGCGATCTGCGACATCTCGGCGATGATCTACGACCGACTGGCGACGGGCAAGCCCCTGCTCGTCACGCGGCCGCTATCGGCGGATGCTCTCGTCGACACGGGCGGGTACCTCTCGGCATGCGAGTGGCTGACCGCCGACGCGGCATCGGAGGTCGTTCCGGCGCTTGACCGTGTGCTCACCGACGCCGACGCACACGCCGCACTGCAGCACTGGGCGTCGCACTACTTCGGCGACACGACGCCAGGGGCTGCGACCGCACGCTTCCACGCGGCGATCGATCAGCTGATCGACGCGTGGCACGCGGCCGAACGCGAGCACCGCAGCGACCCGGTCGTGCTGGGCACCGAGCACGACGCCGACGACCCGCTCGACGACGAAGCGCTCAGCGACCGAGCCGTCGTTTAGCTCCGTCAATCGCGGGCCGAAGCGACAGGCGACGCTTCTCGCCCTCGGCGCGCGGCGGCTTGGGCGCCTTCGGGGGCTTGGGCGCCTTGACGACCGGTTCCAACCCCGCGGGAAACAGTGCCGGTGCGGGGCCGAAGGCCTCGCGGGCCGCATCGACGGCGCGACCGCCGAGCGTGCGGTTGGCGCTGCCGCCGATGATCGCGCCGATGCCGAAGGGAATGAGGCGCCCCGCCATGCTGCCGCCCTGGGCAACGGCGAAGCGCCGAACGAACTGCTCACGCAGCTTCGCGTTGAGCGCGGTCGTGAGCGCCTTCGGCATCGCGGAGGCCACGGTCTCGCCCCAGTACTGCCTCCGGTCGGGGCCGCTTCCCGACGCCTGCAGCAGGAACTGCTGCACGAGGTCCTTACCGGGTCCGCCAAGCAACAGCGCCATGACGAGGGTGTGGGCCCGTTCTTCGTCGTCGACGACGATGCCGTGCACCTCCGCGACCGACTGCGCGTACAGCGCCGTCATCTCGAAAAACGTGACCGTTTCGACGCCGATCACGGTGAGGCCGACGGCGGTTCCGACACCGGGGATCATCGTCGCGGCGCCACTGCCGGCACCGGTCGCGGTGACCCCGGCGAGGTAGCGGCGCTCGAGGATGCGCACCACCTGCTCGGGCGTCGCCTGTGGGTAGCGCTGGCGGATCGATCGGATGTGCGCGATGACCGCTGGCCGCTGGGCCGACATGGCGGCACGAAGCCCCCTGATCAACAGAGGGTCGGACTGCCGCTCAATCTCGGTCACTGTTTCGTTCCGTAATCGGTGTTGTATCGCTCGAGCACGTCCGCGATCGGACCATCGAGCGCGAGAGCGCCCTTGTCGAGGTAGAGCCCGCGGGTGCAGAACCGCTTGAGGTCGCGCTCGTTGTGCGACACGAAGAACAGCGTTCGGCCACCGGAGAGCAGCTCATCGATGCGGGCGTAGCACTTGTCGCGGAAGGCTTTGTCACCGACCGCGAGCACTTCATCCACGAGCAGAATCGGCTCATCGAGTCGCGAGATGACCGAGAACGCGAGCCGCACCTTCATGCCGCTCGACAGATGCTTGTAGGGGGTGTCGATGACGTCGCCGAGCTCCGCGAAGTCGATGATCTCGTCGAACCGTTCGTCGATCGCGCTGCGGGTCATGCCGTGCAGCCCCGCCGTGAGGAGCACGTTTTCGCGCACGGTCAGGTCATTGACGAACCCGCCGGTGATTTCGATCAGCGGAGCGACACCCCTGTGCACGGTCACCGCGCCCTCGTCGGGCAGCATGACGCCGGCAACGAGTTTCAGCAGCGTCGACTTGCCCTGACCGTTGCGGCCGACGACGCCGATCGCCTCGCCCGCGTGCACCGTCGCCGTGACACCACGCAGCGCCCAGAACTCGCCGGGACGGGCGCGACGGTTGCGACCCGCGAAGAGATCCTTGAACGAGCGCCGGCCGCCCCGATTGCGCCGAAATCGGATGCCCGCATCCCGTACCTCGATAACCGGTTCAGCCACGCTCACACCTCCTTCAAGACGGCACGGATGGTGCGTCGGAAGACCAGCATGCCGATGCCGAGGAAGACGAGCGCCATGACGGCAGCGATGCCGACGGCCCAGAGGTCGAGTAATTCAGGGAAGAAGGCGGCGCGGTAGAGCGAGAAGATCCCGGCGAGCGGGTTGAACGCTGCCCACACCTCGAGCCCGTCGGGCAGGTCGTCGATCGCATAGATGATCGGCGAGGCGTAGAACAGGAACCGCAGGATGAGCTTCACCGCCCGCTCGAGGTCGCGGAAGAACACGACCAGCGGCGCGATGATGAGACCGAGCCCCACAATGACGATCGCCTGCAGTGCCACCGCGAGCGGGAACCACAGCACGCCCCACGTCAGCTCGGCGCCGAACGCGATCGCGAACACCGCAAGCACCGGCAGGCTGAAGAGAAACTCGATGCCCTTCGACAGCACGATGCGGTTCACCCAAATGCTGCGCGGGATGCGTGTGGACCGAACCAGCTTCGCGTCGCGAATAAACGCGCGCGTCGAATCACCGACAGCACCGGTGAACCACATCCACGGCAGCAGGCCGGCGAGCAGAAACACGATGTACGGGCTTGCCCCCACCGTGCGGTCGAACACCTGCGTGAAGACGAACCAGTAGATGCCCGCCATCACGAGCGGGTCGAGCACGCTCCAGAGATACCCGAGAAACGACGTCGAGTAGCGCACTTTCAGGTCACGTGACGTCAACAACCACAGCGACTGCCGGTAGGCGGCCGCGGGGGAGCGGCGCGCAGGCGTCGATGCGGCAGTGGTCACGGCAGAAACGCTAGCGGGTTCGGGCGAGAACGGATGCAGACGGAGCCGAACCGGCCCCGTGCATCCGAACGCAGCGAATTAGACGAAGAGGTTCGCGCGCTCGAGGTCCTCGGCGAAGTCGACCTCGACGGCGTACAGGTCGCTGATGTCGACCGGCTCGATGCGCAGGCCGTCGTGCTGGATCGCGAGTTCGATACCGCGCTCGAAGTAGTCCTGGTCGTCGACGCGCTTCAGCTGGGCGATCAGAGCCTGCTTGTCGGCGCTCGAGATGTAGTTGATGCCGACGGCCTCACCGAGACCACCGACGACCTCCTTCGAGATCTCGTTGATGAAGCCCTCGGCGTCGACCGTGTACTTGACTTCTTCGTCGCTGACCTTTGCCGTGTTGACGGTGACGAAGCTGCGGTCGGCGTGCACGAGCGGGGCAGAGCGGACAAGCGCCTGCGGGTCGAACACGACGTCGCCATTCAGCCACAGAACTCCGGCCTTGCCGGTCGCCTTGAGTGCCCGCAGCAGGCTCTTCGAGGTGTTGGTCTGGTCGTATGCCTCGTTGTACACGTACTCGACCTCGGGGAATGCCTCGACGATGTGCTCGAGCTTGTACCCGACGACGGTCGTGATGACGGCGTCGTCGCCGAAGGCAGCACGGATGTTGTCGTGCTGCTGCCGCATGATGGTGCGGCCATCGCTGAGCTCGGTGAGCGGCTTCGGCAGGCTACGGCCGAGGCGGCTACCCATGCCAGCGGCGAGAATGACGACGTTGACGGTCATGACGGACTCCTTTAGAGAAGATGGGCGATGACACTCCGTCGTGTACCGGCCGAGTTTACCCGAACAAGCCGCAAATGTTCAGGAGCTGTTCATCTCGGATCTGCAACGACGTCACCCGAACCCCCTGGGGGTCGCTTGTTGCGAGTTTTCCTCCTCTGGACGGGTGCGGCGCCTACACCGACCCGTATGCGTTGATACGGTGGGTCGCGTGAGCGCCGCCAAGACGGGCCAGAAGTCGGGTTCGGCCACCCCGAAAGGCCCGAAGTCGAGCCAGAAAACGGCGAACAAGAAGAGGGCCAAAGCCGCAGCGCCGACCCCAGACGCTGCGGTCGAGCCGCAGACGCCAGAACCGGCGCCGATCGTGCTGCAGGTGGACGCCCTGACGAAGCGCTTCGGTCGCACGACTGCGGTCGACGCCGTGTCGTTCGATGTGCGCCGCGGGTCGATCTTCGGTTTCGTCGGGCCGAATGGCGCAGGCAAGACGACCACACTCGGCATGGTCACCGGGCTCCTGCGCCCCGATTCTGGCCGCGTTCAGGTCGGCGCGGCGGATGTCTGGGCGAAGCCGGTCGAAGCCAAGCGACTCATCGGTGTGCTGCCCGACAGGATGCGGCTGTTCGACCTGCTCACCGGCGCGCAGCTCCTCTACTACTGCGGCGTCCTCCACGGGCTCGACCGCGAGACCGCTCGCACGCGCACGGCTGACCTCGCGCGATCGCTGGGCCTCGACGACGCACTCGAGCGCCCCGTGCGCGACTACTCGATCGGCATGATCAAGAAGATCTCGCTCGCGGCCGCGCTCATCCACTCGCCGCGCTTGCTCGTGCTCGATGAGCCATTCGAAGCGGTTGACCCCGTGTCGACCCAGTTGGCGTCCGACGTCCTGCGGCGTTACGCCGATGCGGGCGGCACGGTCGTCCTGTCTAGCCACAACATGAACTTCGTCGAGCGAATGTGCGACGAGGTGGCGGTCATCGTGGGCGGGCGCATCCTGGCGCACGGCCCCATGGACGAGGTGCGCGATGGCCTCAGCCTCGAAGAGCGTTTCGTCGAACTGGCCGGCGGACGCCAGGCAGTGGAGGGGCTCGAGTGGTTGACGACCTTCTCCGACTGAAGTTCGCGCTCCTCGTCTCGGCTCTGCGCCCGGGTTCTCGGCGCGCGGTGCGCAGCCTCGCCGTGGCAGGTCTCGTTGTCATCATCGCCGGCGGGATGCTCATGGCCGGCTCGTCCGTCGACGTCACCGACCCCGGGCAGCGCGCGGCACTCGTCATCGCCGCGGGCGCGCTGTCCTTCGGCATCCTTGTCGCCCCGCTCGCGGCGGGGCTCGGGTCGGCCATGGAGCCGCGCCGTTTCGCCGCCTTCCCCATTCCTCCCGGGCGACTCGCCCTGGGCCTCTACGTCGCAGGCTTCGTGGGCGTTCCCGGCCTGCTCGCGATCACGCTGGCGGTCTCCGTCGAGAGCGCGTGGTCCGAACATCCTGGCCGCGGTGTTGCGGTCGCGGCCGGCGTGATCACGGCGCTCACGATCATCCTGTCGTCGCAGTTGCTGGTGGCGATCGCGGCACAGTTGGCGGTGTCCGAGCCGGCCGCGCGGGCCGTCACGGGAACGGCGCGCGCAGTCGTTGCCGTCGCCATCGCCAGTGCGGTCCTCTCGGCGGTTGTCGCCGTGCGCGGAGACGATGAGGCGGCGCTTGTTCGCTTCGCGTCCGTCGTGGGTCGCAGCCCCGGAGGGTTGACGTGGGCCGCCATCGGCGAGCCGGGGGGTGAGGTCGCGTTCCGGTTGAGCGTCGCGGTCGTCGCGCTGCTGGCGCTCGGCGCGCTCTGGTTCGGCGTCGTCAGCCGGCTCATGGTTGCCGCGCAGCGGCAGCGCCCCGCCGACGATCGCCGGATCGATGCGGGGCTCGGCTGGTTCGACATGACGCCGGCGACGCCCGGCGGTGTGATCGCAGCGCGCTCACTGCTCTACTGGACGCGCGACCCGCGCTACCGGGTGGTGCTGCTTGGCCTCCCGCTGGCACCGCCGCTCATCATGGTCGCGCTCCTGATCGCCGGTATTCCGCTACCGCTGCTGTGGCTGATTCCGCTGCCGTTCCTCGCGCTCTTCCTCGGCTGGTTCAGTCACAACGACGCCGCATACGATCACACCGCGATTTGGATGCACGTCTCCGCGCCCCTGCGCGGTGCCGCCGACCGTTGGGGTCGCCTCGTGCCGCCGCTCGTGCTCGGCGTGCCGCTCGTGCTGATCACCGCGCCGCTCTTCGCGCTCTGGTCAGGCATCGACAACGGCTTCGAAGCCCTTGCGGGGATCAGCCTCGGCCTGTTGTTTACGGGCCTCGGAGTGTCGAGCGTCGTCTCGGCGCTCGCCCCCTACCCGGCAGCGCGCCCCGGTGCCGGCCCGTTCGATCAGCCGCCGCTCACCGGTTCGCGCTCGTTCTGGGCGCAGGCGGGGTCGCTGATCGCCACCCTCGGATTCATGTCACCAGCACTCACGGTCGCCTGGTGGGGCCTCATCGCGGATGCTCGCTGGCTGCCCATCGCGGGCCTCGCGGGCATAGCAACCGGCCTCGTCATGCTCGGGTTCGGCGTGCTCGTTGGGGGACAGGTGTTCAAGCGCCGCGCACCCGACCTGCTGTCTCTCGCCCAGCGCACCTAAGCCCGCGCGTAGAATCGTGCCCATGGCTACGACCGACGATGCAGGGCAGGGCGGCGGCGTCGATGTGCTCGACCGCGAGCTCGAGAAGCTCCTTGAGGGTGAACAGCTCGAAGACGGCGACCACGAGCGCTTCTCGCACTACGTGCCGAAGGACAAGATCCTCGAGTCGGCCCTGACGGGTAAGCCCGTTCGCGCCCTGTGTGGCAAGAAGTGGATTCCGGGGCGTGACCCGGAGAAGTTTCCGGTCTGCCCCGACTGCAAGAAGATCTACGAACGCATGAAGGCCTAGCCGCCTCACCCCAGCCCCCGCCAAGCCCCCACCTCCTCCAGCTCGATCCGGGCTGAGTTCGCAGTAGTGGTCGCCTCCTCCCCAGGTGGTGCGCCATGACTGCACACTCGACCACAGCCCCGCACCCGCCCGGGTCAAGCGTCTACGAGGCACAGTCGGGCTATGCCCGCGCGACCTCAACCATTGCCCCCAGAACTCGGGAGTGGTCCTTTCGCGGTGTCGAGGAATGGTGCCGGTGGTGTTTCCAGGGGTCGGCTCCGTGCATCCGACATTGCGCGCCCTCATCGCGGGGTGGCCGTCGCTCATGACGTGTTCGAGACTCTCGATGATCGGGCTGCCGCTGCGGTGCGCTTCGCGGGCCCTGCCGCCTGGTTGTCACACTCGACCGCGATGCTGTTGGCGGGGCTGCCGCTTCCACGACGTCTCGAGGTCGGCCCCATTCATGTCGCGGTGGCAACGCCCCGAGTGGCGCCGCGCGCGCGGGGAATCACCGGTCATCGCCTCGATCTCCGTGACCATGAGCGTGATGTGCTCCACGTCACAAGGGTGGACCGGGGGCGGACCGTACTTCCTGCGGTCGCTGCTCCGCGGGCTCTGTTGACTGTCGCGTCGGAGCTCAGACTCCCCGATCTCGTTGCGGTCGTCGACGCACTGCGTTTCCGCACCACCGAGGCGCACCGAGCCCGTGCGGATTCGACCCAGCGAGAGTGGCGCGACTCGCAACGCTGGGATGACGACCGCCTGGCTCATGAGATGGGGCGTCTCATCGCTGAGCACACCGGGGCCCGTGGCCTCGTTGCGCTGAAGGCCGCCTGGAACGCGAGTCGACTCGGCGTCCGGTCCCGGCCCGAGTCGCTGCTCCGCATAGCGCTTTGCGCGGCACGCCTTCCCGAACCGGTCGTCGGCCACACCATTTACGGCACCGGCTGGACGGCAACCCCCGACCTGGCGTGGCCGCAGTGGAAAGTCTTGGTCGAGTACGAGGGCGAGCATCACCGCACGAACAGGCGTCAATTCGAGCACGACCTCAAGCGCTTCGAGCGCTTCATCGATGAGGGGTGGAGGCCGATACGCGTTGTCCGCCCAGATCTCTTCCACAATCCGGTACCCATGCTGTACCGGGTAGCTGACCGGCTTCGCGCGGCTGGCTGGCGTCCGCAACGTCACTGGACCCTTCGGCCCGTGCCAGCTTTCCTGCCCTAACCGGGCGCCGACCACAGTCGCCGCTATCAGGGGGCCTGAGTATGCACTTGTGGTTGCGCCGCTGCGCCGTGTCCAACCACAACTGCAACCTCAGCCGAGAGTGTGCGAGGGCTACAGGTCGTTGCCTGTCCACGGCACGCCGAACCGGAGCCGCCGTGCCTCCCCGTGTAAGCGCGTTGGCGCCAAACCCGTCGCGCCGTAGCTACCGCAGGCCGAGGCTGGCGAGCAGCGTCGGGAAGACGGCGATTATGGTCAGCGCGATCGCCGCGTACGTCGCCACGACGAAGACCCACGTGAACGGCAGGATGCGCGCGGCGGCTCTCTGCGCCCGCCCGCCACGCCGCGTCAGCTTGCCGGTTGCGAGGCTCCACCACAGCGTCGACCAGAACAGCGGGATCGCTGCAGCCCACACCACCATGCAGTACGGGCATAGCACGCCGATGACGAACACCGACTGCTGGAAGAGCCACAGCACGAAAAGGAAGGCGACGCTCACGCCGCTGAGGAAGAGACCCCAGAACCAGCGGTCGAATCGGGCCCCGGCGAGCAACGCGACGCCCACCGCCATCGGCGCGACGAAGCCGGTCACACCGAGCAGGGGGTTGGGAAACCCGAGGAGTGATGCCTGCGGCGTGGCCATGACGCTGCCGCACGACAGCAACGGGTTGACGTCGCACGCGATCTCGTAGTTGGGGTCGGCGAGGCTTCGCACTCGCTCGATGATGAGTGCCATGGCGCCCCACCATCCGACCGCGCCGGTGATCATCAGGGTGAGGGCCATCGCCCAGGGCCGTCGCGCTTCGCTCACCGCCCCAGTATCGCCCGCCGGCCTTCGGCGCGCCTGGGCCGAACGTCCTGTCTTGCGGCTGTCGCGTGCGATAATGAGGCGCAATCGATGCGGGTCCCGCTCGCGTCGACACACGAAAAGCTTTCCGGGTACAGACCGGGCCGGCCGAGCGGCGCACGACGCGTCACGGCCGTCGGATAGCCAGCTCCGCACCTGACAGCGTGGTGACAGCGCGCGAAGGTTCCGTTCCGCCCCGATTGTGCGGCACGGCACCGCCAAATGAAGAGTTCGCCGGATGCTCGCGGGCGTTCGGCATAACAGGTTCCGTCTGGCAGGCCCAGACGATCGAGGAGTGCACCAGCGATGGTGAGTGATGACAACACCAACACGACAGACACCGACGGCACCCGGCGACGGGGGCGCATTTTCGGGGGGCGCGGGCGCAAGCGCGCCGATGAGGGCGCGGTGACCGAGGTGCGCGACGCGGCCTCGGACGCGGCCGGCCCCGACAGTCGGGAGGACGAGGCGGCGCTGACCGCGACCGCAACCCCGGTCGAGGCGCCAGCCGAGGCGCCGACTGCCGCGGAGCCTGGCATCGAGCAGACCGCGTCGACGCCGGAAGGTGGCGCGCCCGAGGCAGAGGACCCCGAAACGGAGGCTGAGCAGTCGGCGGCTCCGCGGGCGATTTCGACCACCGACTTGCTGTTCGTGCCTCCGCCCGCCGAACTCGTGCGCGCGACGACAGCCCCCGCTCGCGGCGGGGCAGCCCCCGCAGGGTCTGACGATGATGACGACGACACCGGCGCCTCGGGTCGCCGCCGTCGCCGCCGCTCCCGCGGTGGATCCCCGGCGGACGGCGAGACCGGCTCACGCGGGGAGGCCGACCGCGACGAGCGGGACGACGACCAGTCGTCCACGCGCACCCGTTCACGCGGCCGCGGCCGCACCGGCTCGGCCCGACGCGAACCCGAGCAGATCACCGAGCCGCAGCGCATCAAGGGCTCGACGAGGCTCGAGGCGAAGAAGCAGCGCCGGCGCGATGGTCGCGATGCGGGCCGTCGTCGCCCCGTCGTGACCGAGGCCGAGTTCCTGGCCCGCCGCGAAAGCGTCGACCGTGTCATGGTGGTGCGCTCGAAGGAGAACCGCATCCAGATCGGCGTGCTCGAGGACGGCGTCCTCGTCGAGCACTACGTCGCGCGCTCCAGCGAGTCGAGCCTGATCGGCAACGTCTACCTCGGCAAGGTGCAGAACGTGCTGCCGAGCATGGAGGCGGCGTTCGTCGACATCGGCCGCGGCCGAAACGCCGTGCTGTATTCGGGCGAAGTCGATTGGGATGCGGCGCAGGCCGACGGTGAGAAGAACCAGCCGCGACGCATTGAGTTGGCGCTGAAGCCCGGCGACAAGGTGCTCGTGCAGGTCACGAAGGACCCGATCGGCCACAAGGGCGCGCGCCTGACGAGTCAGGTGAGCCTCCCTGGCCGTTACCTGGTGTACGTCCCGAACGGCTCGATGAGCGGCATCAGCCGCAAGCTGCCGGACACCGAGCGCGCGCGCCTGAAGAAGATTTTGAAGGAGGTGCTCCCCGAGAACGTCGGCGTCATCGTGCGCACCGCCGCCGAGGGCGCCACCGAGGAGCAGTTGACGCTCGACGTTCAGCGCCTCACGAGCCAGTGGGAGCACATCCAGAAGCAGCTCGAGAACTCGGGTGCTCCGGTGCTTCTGCACTCCGAGCCCGACCTGCTGGTGAAGATCGTCCGCGACGTCTTCAACGAGGACTTCCGCTCGATGGTCATTCACGGCGAGGATGCGCACCGCACGATCACGAGCTACCTCGAGTCGGTCGCCCCCGATCTGCTCGAGCGCGTGCAGAAGCACGACGGCGAGCACGACCCGTTCGACGAGCACCGCATCACCGAGCAGATCGAGAAGGCGCTGGAGCGCAAGGTGTGGCTTCCCTCGGGTGGCTCGCTGGTCATCGATCGCACCGAGGCGATGACGGTCGTTGACGTCAACACCGGCAAGTTCGTCGGCTCCGGCGGAAACCTCGAGGAGACCGTCACGAAGAACAACCTCGAGGCGGCCGAGGAGATCGTGCGCCAGCTGCGGCTGCGCGACATCGGCGGCATCATCGTCGTCGACTTCATCGACATGGTGCTCGAGTCGAACCGCGATCTCGTGCTGCGGCGCCTCGTCGAATGCCTGAGCCGCGACCGCACTAAGCACCAGGTCGCCGAAGTCACGAGCCTGGGTCTCGTGCAGATGACGCGCAAGCGCATCGGACTGGGCCTGCTTGAAACGTTCAGCGAGACCTGCGATGTGTGCGCCGGCCGCGGGCTCATCGTGCACCACGACCCGGTCGTCAAGCACCGCGGCCAGAACAGTGGCAACGACGGTGGCCGTGGCAGCCGCCGCGGCAGTAACGGCAACGGCGCCGGAAACTCCAACGGCGGCGGCTCCTCGCGCGGCGGCAGCAACGGCCAGCAGAAGAGCACGTCGGTTCCCGCCGCCCACGCGATCACAGAAGATGTCTCGAAGGCGCTCGCCACGATTGCCGCCAAGACGGTGCACCACGACAGCGACCCGGTCGTCGATGCGCCCGCGGCGCCGGCCGATGCCCCCACGGAGTCCGCGCCACAGTCGCCAACGGTCGCCGAGAAGTCGACAGCTCCTGCGGCAGCCGACATCCCGGCCGAGATTCTCGACATTCCGTTGCCCATCACGAATGGTGGCCGCAAGCGCCGCGCCGTCGACCCGAGCACCGCCGAGCAATTGCTCGGCTCGGTACTCGAGTCGCTGCCTGAGCCGCCGGCTCCGGGCACGCGCAAGCGGGCGTCACGTCGTGCGACGAGTGGAACCATCACCGCCGCACCGTCGACGACGGAGGAGACCGCGAGCTCGTGACCCGCGTTGCCCCCGACCGCCGGTCGCTCCTCGCCGATTCGCCTCGGCGGATGCGGCCGCGCCACGTCGTGTGGATGCTCGCGGGCATCGCCGGGCTCGTCGGCGTCGTTGCGCTGCGGCACCTGACGGCGGCCGACGGGCCGTGGGATCTGCCGAACGCTGGCCAGGACTTGCTCACGCTCGCCACGAGCGTGCTCGTCGAGTCGCTGCCGTTCATCGTGCTCGGCATCACCCTGTCGATCGTCGTGCAGGTGTGGGTGCCGCAGGCCTGGCTGATGCAGTGGCTGCCACGGAACGCCGTGGGTCGACGGGCCGTCATCTCCATGTTCGGCATGTTTCTGCCGGTATGTGAGTGCGGAAACGTTCCGCTCGCGCGGGGGCTCATGCGCCGGGGCTTCTCGGTGCCCGAGTCGATGACCTTCCTCATCGCCGCGCCGATTCTGAACCCCGTCGTCATCATCACGACGCATCAGGCATTCGGCTTCGACGACGGGATCCTCGTCGCGCGCCTGCTCGGCGGGTTCCTGATCGCGAACCTTATCGGCTGGTTGTACGCGAAACACCCCGAGCCCGAGACGCTGTTGACCGCGCGGTTCGCGGAGCAGTGCCGGATCGATGACGAGAACCACGAGCATCCGACGAAGTGGCAGCAGACGCTCGATCTGTTCGTGCGTGAGACGAGCATCCTGATGCCAGCGCTCGTGATCGGCGCGCTGGTCGCCGGAGGCATCCAGGTGATCGTGCCGCGCGAGATCCTCGTCGCGCTCGGCAGTGACCCGCTGTGGTCCATCGTGGCGATGATGGTGCTCGCGTTCATCATCTCGGTGTGCTCGAACGTTGACGCCTTCTTCATCCTTCCGTTCGCCGCGACGTTCCTGCCCGGGTCGATCGTCACCTTCCTCGTATTCGGCCCGATCATCGACATCAAGATGCTCGCTCTCATGCGCACCACCTATTCAACGCAGACGCTGATCCAGATCACGACCGTCGTGGGGCTTCTGGCGGCGGCACTCGGACTGGTGGTGAACTATGTGGCGTAGCGTGCAGCGCTGGCGCGGCGTCGTGATCATCGGCGCCATGGCCGCCGTCATCCTGTGGCTCGCGGTGTCGGGGCAGCTCGCGCTCTACATCCACCCGCGTTACAACGTGTTCACGGTGCTGATGGCGCTGATCGCCGTCGTCTTGGTGGTCGGGTCGCTCGTCGGGCGCCGGCACCACGACGACGAGGATGCACCCCCGCCGTCGCGCCCGCAGCGCACGATCGCGCTCACCGCGGCGGCGATCGCCGGCGCGTTCACGATCGGGATGATCGTGGTGCCCCCCGCAACGCTTTCGACCGCGACGGCCGAGCAGCGCGAGATCAACTCGACGGCGGCGAGCGATGCCGCGGCTTTCGAGGCGGCAACGAGCGCAGACGCAGACGCCGTTTCGCAGTTCACGGTGCGCGAGTGGGCGACGATTCTGCGTCAGACGAGCGACCTGTCGTTCTTCGCGAACAAGCCGGTGACCGAGCTGGTGGGGTTCATCACGCCCGACCCCGATGACCCCGAGAACGTGTTCTACGTCTCCCGCTTCGTCGTGACTTGCTGCGCGGTCGACGCCCAGCCGCTGGGGGTGCCGGTGCACCTGCCGGGCTGGAGCCAGTCGTTCGATGCCGACGACTGGGTCATGGTCGACGGCGGCTTCGCGAGCAACCCGAGCAGCGCGAGCCTGCAGCCCGTCGTCGTGATTCCCGACAGCGTGACCCCGATCGAGCAGCCGCGTGAGCCGTACCTCTTCTGACGGCCGTGCGTTCACCCGAGCGTTCTGGTGGACGACCGCCGTCACGGCCGGCGTGGCGGCGGTGTTCCTCCTGCTCGGGGCGATGCAGGGGCCGAAGCTGTCGACCGCGCAGGTCGACTCGGTGCGCGTGACCGAGCAGGCCGGGCAGCAGCTGCGTCTGTTCGCCAATCAGCCGCTCAGCGAGATCGCGGCTGACCAGGTGAGGGTCGAGCCGGCCGTCCCCGTGCAGGTCACGGTGCAGGGCGAACTCATCGCCCTCCAGTTCGAGCGGGCGCTCGACTACGACACTGAGTACACGGTCACGGTCAGCGATGTCGCTTCGCCCTCCCGCAGCGCAACAAGCGACTTCGTGCACACGTTCACGACTGCCCCCGGCTCGTTCGTGTACATCGACCGCGGCGAGTCGGTCGATGAGGTGCTGATCGCCGACGTCGCCGGCACGGGCCGTGGCGAGGTGCTGCACTCGGCTCCGGGCATCCAATTCGCAGCGCCCTTGGAAAACGCCCTGATTCTTGCCCGCGACGACGGGAACGGCGGCAGTGTCCTCGAGGTGGTTGACCGCGCATCCGACGCCGTCGAGCAGGTGCGCCTGCCGGCGGATGGTCTGCGCATCGATGAGCTGCGCGTACCGCGCGTCGGCACGACCGTCGCGCTGATCCTGTCGGCGACTGACGGTGCGGAGGGCGACGCCGACCGCTGGCTCGCGCTCGTCGACCTGGCGGGCGCCGGCGTCGCCGAGTGGGTCACCGGCCTGGATGGGGAACCCATCACGACGCAGGATGCGCTGTTCACGCAGGCGGGGGACGCCCTGCTCGTTCACGACATCGACCAGAACCTGTCTCGCCTGCCGCTCGCCGATCCGACGCTCATCCTGCCCGTCGGGCAGTTCACGGATGTGCACAGCGTGTCGAGTGACGGGCAGAGGCTGAGCGCGACCGACCCCTTCGGCGGGGTGGCCCTGGACCTCGAGACGAGCGACGAGGAGCGCATCAACCCGTCGCTGTTCGCCGACGAGCTCGTGTTTGGTGCCGACTTCCATCTGCTGGCGTCGGGGGAGTGGGTGCAGCGCGTCGCGGTCACCGATGCGTCGGGTCTCGCGCTCGGAAACCTGATTGTCGTCGATGACGGCGCCGGAGAATCGCGCCTGCTGGCCCGCACGGTGTCGGACGCCGGGTCGTTCGTCGACTTCCGCGTGTCACCCAACGATCAGTTCGTGGCTATTGAGGTGGTGCCGGTCGTGGCCGAGGCCCAGCCGGACGGCCGCGCGGTCAACGGTCGCGCCACGTCCATCACCGTCGTCATCGTGAACATCGCCACCGGTGAGCTCGTGCGCAGTGTCGCCGGCTTCGGCCCGTCGTGGTGAGCGCGGATCGTTAAGAGGCCGGGCGCTTGTCGCGCTGGCGCACCCGCAGTCCCGACGCGCTGAGGCGCAGCACGAGCTCCCGTCCCGACACGGGCACGGCCCCCAGCTGCACAAGCTCGTCGTAGCGTTCCTCAGGCACGTCGTAGTGGTCGTGGTCGAAACCACGCCGCGGAATGCCGGCCAGCGCCGCGAACGCGTGCAGTTCATCCAGGGACGTGTCGCTGACGAGATGCGCCCACAGCCGACCGTGCGCGGGCCACGCGGGGTGGTCGATGAGAATCGCCATGGTCTCCAGAGTGTAGGCTGTCGGGGTTGCGCACCGTCCCCGTCGCATCCGTTTGACCGGGCCGGTGGCGCTCGGCTATTCTTGACCGTTGGTGTGCGCTGGGCAGAAGCTCGCGCGAAACACCCGCAGTCTTGAGCAACAGATTCCTTCGAACGAAGTAAAGGTGAAACGTGGTCTACGCAGTTGTGCGCGCCGGTGGGCGGCAGGAGAAGGTCGAGGTCGGCACGGTCGTCGTGCTCGATCGCGTCACCCCGGGTGAGGACGGCACGATCCAGCTGACCCCCGTTCTGCACGTCGACGGTGACACGGTCACGACCGACGCGAAGAAGCTCGCGAAGATCACGGTGACCGCCGAGGTGCTCGGCGACCTGCGCGGTCCGAAGATCATCATCCAGAAGTACAAGAACAAGACCGGGTACAAGAAGCGCCAGGGCCACCGCTCCGAGCTCACCCGCGTCAAGATCACCGGCATCAAGTAAGAAGGGGCGCGAGAAGACATGGCACACAAGAAGGGCGCTTCGTCCACCCGTAACGGCCGCGACTCGAACCCCCAGTACCTGGGAGTGAAGCGCTTCGGCGGCCAGGTCGTGAAGGCCGGCGAGATCCTCGTCCGCCAGCGCGGCACGCACTTCCACCCCGGCGCCAACGTTGGCCGTGGTGGCGACGACACGCTGTTCGCTCTGTCGGCCGGTGCCGTGCAGTTCGGCCAGAAGGGCGGCCGCAAGGTCGTCAACGTCGTCGCGGGCGAGTAACCCGGCGACCACACTCCTTCGATGACGGGGCGGGCTTCGGCCCGCCCCGTCATCGTCTTTCCCCCCACAGCCCCCACCGAGGGGCTCGAGCCGCGAGGAGGCCGACCGTGGCGACATTCGTCGACCGGGTGACTCTGCACCTGCGCGCCGGTCACGGCGGGCACGGTTGCGTGTCGGTCCGCCGCGAGAAGTTCAAGCCGTTGGCCGGTCCTGACGGTGGCAACGGCGGTGATGGTGGCGACATCGTGCTCGTCGCTGACGCGCAAGAAACGACGCTCCTCCCGTACCATCGGCGACCCCACCGCACGAGCGACAACGGCGGCCCCGGCATGGGCGACAACCGCGCGGGATTCTCGGGCGGCGAGCTCGTGCTTCCGGTCCCGGTGGGAACCGTGGTGCGCGACGCGGATGGCACTGAACTGGTCGATCTCGTCGAACCGGGCATGCGTATCGTCGTCGCTCCCGGCGGCCGCGGCGGACTCGGCAATGCTGCCCTCGCTACGACGAAGCGCAAAGCGCCGGGCTTCGCGCTGCTCGGAACCCCCGGCTGGGAGGGCGACGTCGTCCTCGAACTCAAGACGGTCGCCGATGTCGCGCTCGTCGGATACCCGAGTGCCGGCAAGTCGAGCCTGATCGCCGCCATCTCCGCGGCGAAACCGAAGATCGCTGATTATCCGTTCACGACCCTGCATCCGAACCTTGGCGTCGTCGAAGCGGGTGACATGCGTTACACGGTCGCCGACGTTCCAGGACTGATCGAGGGCGCCAGCGAAGGCAAGGGCCTGGGGCTCGAATTCCTGCGCCACGTCGAACGGTGCAGCGCCCTCCTGCACGTCCTCGACTGCGCCACGCTCGAACCGGGCCGCGATCCGATCAGCGATCTCGAGGTCATCCTGGCGGAGCTCGCCGCCTACGACGTGCCCGAGGGGCAGACTCCGCTGCTTGAGCGGTCGCAGCTCGTCGCCCTCAACAAGGTCGATGTGCCCGACGGTCGCGAGCTCGCGGACTTCGTGCGCCCCGAGCTCGAGAAGCGCGGCTACCGCGTCTTCGAGATCAGCGCCGTGAGCCGCGAGGGTCTTCGCGAGTTGACGTTCGCCCTCGGCGAGCTGGTCGCTGCCGACCGCGACGCGCGCGCCGCCAAGACCATCGTGCGCGAGCGCATCGTGCTGCGCCCGACGCCCGTGAACCAGGTCGACTTCACGGTCACCGTTGAGGGCGGCAGCTACGGCGACGTCTACCGCATCCGCGGTGAGAAGCCCGAGCGCTGGGTTCAGCAGACCGACTTCCGCAATGACGAGGCCGTGGGGTACCTGGCCGACCGACTGGCGAAGCTCGGCGTCGAAGACGAGCTGTTTGCCAAGGGCGCCGTCGCGGGCGCCACCGTCATCATCGGCCCGGGCGACGGCGTCGTCTTCGACTGGGAGCCGACCCTCACGAGCGCAGCCGAGCTGCTGACCGCACCACGCGGCACCGACCCGCGCCTCGACGCCCTCAACCGCCCAACGACCTCCCAGCGTCGCCAGGGCTATAAAGAGCGCATGGATGCGAAAGCCGAAGCGCGTGCCGAGCTGGAACGCGAGCGCGAGGCGGGCGTGTGGGACGTGGACGGGGAGGACGAGTGACCGTAGCTCGCCCCGCCGTCGTCGCGGCCCGTCGCGTGGTCGTGAAGGTCGGATCGTCGTCGATCAGTGGCGCCAATGCCGGGCAGATCGCCCCGCTCGTCGACGCCCTCGCGAACCTGCACGCTCGCGGCAGCGAGGTCATCCTCGTGAGTTCGGGCGCCATCGCGACCGGCATGCCGTTCCTTCACCTCGACTCTCGGCCGAACGACCTGGCGACCCAGCAGGCCGCAGCCGCCGTCGGCCAGAACCTCTTGATGGTTCGCTACCAGGACAGTCTCGACCGCTACGGGCTGACCGCAGCGCAGGTGCTCCTCACCGCCGGCGATCTCGAGCACGCGACGCCGCGCAGCAACGCGCAGCGCGCGATCGATCGCCTGCTCGGCTTGCGCATCCTGCCGATCGTGAACGAGAACGACACGGTCGCCACCCACGAGATCCGCTTCGGTGATAACGACCGGCTCGCGGCTCTCGTGGCTGAGCTGGTGAGCGCCGACCTGCTGGTACTGCTCAGCGACGTCGACGCGCTGTATACGAAGCCGCCGCACGAGCCGGGCGCGCAGCGCATTCCCGAGGTCGCCGCGAACGATGATCTGGGATACGTCGAGATCGGCGAGCCCGGAGCCGCGGGGGTGGGTACCGGCGGAGCCGCCACCAAGGTCGCATCGGCCCTCCTCGCCGCCCGACAGGGCACCCCTGTCGTGCTGACCTCGACGACCAACGTCGCCGCCGCGCTCGCGGGCGAGGCCGTCGGCACGTGGTTTCACGCCGCCGCCGTAAAATGACCGGGTGACGTCCACGACGGTAACCCCTGTCCTCGCCTCCGAGAACCAGCCGACCGACGCGGTTCCAGACGGCCTGATCGACGCTCCGCTGACGGCTGCGAAGACCGCTTCGCGCGCGCTCGGCCAGGCGACGACGGCGACGAAGAACGCGGCGCTCGCGGCCATCGCGGACGCGTTGCTCGCGAACACCGCGCGCATCATCGACGCGAACGCTGACGATCTCGCGCGGGGTCGTGAGGTGGGGCTCAGTAGCGGCCTTCTCGATCGGCTTCGCCTCGACGATGCCCGCGTGAGCGCCCTGGCTGCGGCCGTGCGGGACGTCATAGCCCTTCCCGACCCGGTCGGAACGGTCGTGCGCGGCTCGACCCTGCCGAACGGGGTCCTGCTCAGCGAGGTGCGGGTTCCATTCGGCGTCGTGGGCGCGATCTACGAGGCGCGCCCGAACGTGACGGTCGACATCGCGGCGCTCGCGCTCAAGAGCGGCAACGCGGCGGTGTTGCGCGGCGGCAGCGCCGCTCGGTCGAGCAACGAGGTGCTCGTCGCCATCATCCAGGAGGCGCTGGCGAGCGCAGGTCTGCCCGCCGACGCCGTGCAGACGATCGACGAGCACGGCCGTGCCGGAGCGACGGCCCTCATGCGGGCACGCGGCTTCATCGACGTGCTGATTCCTCGTGGCAGCGCCGACCTCATCCAGACCGTGGTGCGCGAGTCGACCGTCCCCGTCATCGAGACGGGTGCCGGCGTCGTTCACATCGTTCTCGACGAGAGCGCCGACGAGCAGATGGCGATCGACATCGTGGTGAACGCGAAGGTGCAGCGGCCGAGCGTCTGCAACGCGGTCGAGACCGTGCTCGTTCACGCCGACGCGGCGGAGCGTCTCGTGCCCTCCGTCGTGGAGGCGATGCGAGCATCCGGCGTTCTGGTCCGCGGCGACGAGCGCGCCCGCGCGATCGTCGGCGACCTGGACGTCGCGACCGACGACGACTTCGCGACCGAACACATGGCGCTCGAGTTGTCGATCGGCGTCGTCGACGACCTGGATGCTGCTCTCGCCCACATCCGGACGTTCTCGACCCAGCACACCGAGTCGATCATCACCCGCGACATGGCGAACGCCGAGCGCTTCCTGGCCGAGGTCGACTCGGCCGTCGTCATGGTGAACGCATCGACCCGGTTCAGCGACGGCGGCGAGTTCGGCTTCGGAGCCGAGGTGGGCATCTCCACCCAGAAGATGCACGCGCGCGGCCCGATGGGGCTACCCGAGCTGACCAGCACGAAGTGGATCGTGCGCGGTGCCGGGCAGGTGCGCAGCTAGCACCCGCTAGACTTCTGCCGTTCACCGTTCCGGAGAAAGAGAGCCTCATGACGTCGCTGAGCAGCGTGATCCTCGCCCTCGATGAGTACGCGCCCCTGTTCGCCCCGCCGTTGGTCATCGCCGGAATCGCGTTCCTGTTCTTCTTCATGCTCGGCGCCGTGACCCACGCGTACCGCGACGTCGCCAACCGCCACCGCAACAAGACCTCGAACCCGATGCGGGGCGAGGGCGGCCACGACGCGGGTCACTAGCGCCGGCGCCCGTCGGAGACCCGCTATCGCCCCCGCAGGAGCATCGGCGGCCCCGCGCCGCATCGGCGTGATGGGCGGAACCTTCGACCCCATCCACCATGGCCACCTGGTCGCCGCGAGCGAGGTCGCCGACCGGTTCGACCTCGACGAAGTCGTCTTTGTGCCGACCGGTGAGCCGTACCTGAAGCCTGACGCGACGGGTAGCGAGCATCGCTACCTGATGACCGTCATCGCGACGGCGTCGAACCCGAGGTTTCGTGTGAGCCGCGTCGACATCGATCGCGGCGGCCCGACGTACACAATCGACACCTTGACGGATCTCGCCGGTCAGTATCCGGATGCGGAGCTCATCTTCATCTCGGGAGCAGACGCGATCGCGCAGATCGTCGACTGGAAAGATCACGACGCGCTGTGGTCACTCGCCCATTTCGTCGCCGTGACACGCCCCGGCCACCAGCTCAGCATTCGCGACCTTCCGGAGGGCCGCGTAAGCTGGATGGAGATTCCGGCGCTCGCGATCTCGTCGACCGACTGCCGTGATCGAGTCGCCCGCGGCGCACCGGTCTGGTACCTCGTGCCGGACGGCGTCGTGCAGTACATCGCCAAGCACCAGCTGTATCGGAGAAACCCCGCATGAGCGCGCCGAACGACCCGCCGCTGACGCGCCGGGAAGCGCGGCGGCTTCAGCGTCTTGCCGAGGAGGCGGCTGCCGCGTCGACGGGTGGGCAGCAGGCCGACCCCGGGCTCGGCAGCGCGCCCGGTTCGGGGTCTGCCGTGTCGGGTGCGAGCGCGGCCGAGCAGGGGGGCGATCCCCTGGCCTATCGCACACAGGTCCGCCCCGCCATCCCGCGCTACGAGCCGGCAACCGTGGGGTCGGCCTCAGCGCCCGGCAGCGGATCGGTCGTTTCGGCGCCGGCGCGGCCTGACAGTGTGCCCGACGCTCCTCCGGCGCCGTGGGCATCCGCACCGGGCTCATTCCGCCGCCGTGATTTTGCGCCCTCGGCCCCGAGCGCCGACACGCCGCAGAGTTTTGCGACCGAGCGGCCCGACCAGCCACTCGACTACCACACGCAGGGCCGAAGCCCCTTCGTGCCGGTCCCCGATCTCGTCGAGCCGGCCGAGCCACCGATCATGCACGACTCCGTTCCGGATTCGGCGCCCGACCGCCCGCTGTCGCGCCGGGAGTTGCGCGCCATTGCGGCGGAGGAGGTCGAGGCTGAGCCCGACGAGCCAGCCGTCGCCGGGGCCGATTCGGTCGACGTCGACGCCCGCCAGGAAGAACCCGCTGCGCCTGTGGCACCGGCTCCCGACTCTCCGCCCGCCCCGGCGATTCTTCCGGGCGAGGCGGCAGCACCCCATGCGCCTCAGGTGTCGAGCCACTGGTCCGTCGGCGTTCACGACGACGAGGACCCTTTCACGAACACCTTCAGCCGCCAGGTCGGCTCGGCGGCGACGAGCACCAATGCCCTGGTCTTGCCGGAGATGCCGCGTGGCGACCTGGCCGGTCCGGTCGCGGGCACCGGTGAGATCATCATCACCGGCATGATCGACGTGCCGTCGAGCGTTGCCTCCACCGGCGCCGTCCCCTCTGTCCACGACAGCCCCGACATCGACGACCTCTTTGACGTGGACACGGAGTACGCGTCGACCGACTCTGCACCGGTCAGCGCGATCAGCGCCGTGAGCAGCCATACCGGCACGCGCGACGTGATGGGCGGCCGAAAGGCCCGCCGCACCAGCGTGCTGACGACCGTGCTCGTCAGCTCCACCGTCGTCCTGGCGGTTGTCGCCGTCGCCCTCTTCGTCGTCGCCGCCGTCAACGGTCTCTTCTAGTGACCCCGCGCCGCCCCAACCCCCGAAAGGCACCGTGACCGCATCCGACCGCGCCATCGAGCTCACCGCCGTCGCGGCCCGCGCCGCCGACGCCAAGCAGGGGGAAGACCTGGTCGCGCTCGACGTGTCGGGGCCGCTGCCCCTCGCCGACGTCTTCCTGCTCGTGACCGGCCGCAGTGAGCGCAACGTGCTCGCGATCGCCGACGAGGTCGAAGACCGCATGATCGCGGCGGGCGCGAAGCCCCTGCGTCGCGAGGGCCGCAGTGAGGGTCGGTGGGTGCTGCTCGACTTCGGCGACGTCGTCGTGCACGTCTTCCACGAAGAAGATCGGCAGTTCTACTCGCTCGAGCGACTCTGGAAGGACTGCCCGGTCGTCCCTCTCGGCCTCAGCGACCCCGCAGCAGCCACGGCCGAAGCGCCCGAGTAATCAGCGGAAGCCCGACGTACGTCATCAGGGGCGAGACGATCGCGACCAGCGCGAGCACGCGCATCCACAGTGGCCAGTCGCCGCTCACCGGAGAGAGAGCCGCGTTGGTGGCGAGACTCAGCGGGTAGAAGACGAGCACGATCGCGATCATCTGCTTCCATCGCGGGGGAGTGGGGGCCTGTGCGGGCACGGTCTCAACTCGACGAGGGGTGTCGAACCAGCCCTCGATGCCGGTCAGGCGCTCCTGTCGGGCGTCTTCCGCGAGGCCCCGCGCGGTGCTGATCCACCATCGGCGCTCATCCGACGACTCCCAGCGCGCGAGCGACTCGGCGTCGGCGAAGCGGAAGAGCATGTGCCACTCGTCAGAGTTCTCGTCGGGCCGCACCCAGCCCGAGCCGAGATAGCCGGGAGATTCACGCAACAGGTCTTCACCGGCGCGCGCCCAGGCGGCGAACTCCCTGGCCCGTTCGGGAGGCACGGTGCGGGTGATCGAGACGGTCACGGGGGTCGAGGTCATGCCTCCATCCAACTGCCATCTGGCGCTGCGCGCGACCGCGCATCGAATTGGTGCGGGGCCGCGCCGTGTACTACTCTGGTCGAGTTGCCGCGCCGGACGGTGCGCAGCATCGAGGGCCTGTGGCGCAGCTGGTAGCGCACCTGCATGGCATGCAGGGGGTCAGGGGTTCGAGTCCCCTCAGGTCCACCACGACGACCCGGCTTCGGCCGGGTCTCGTCGTATCCGGCGCCTGCTGTTCCGATCGGCGGGGCGGCGCGTCGGCGGTCGCGGCTCTGAGCCCGCGGCCCGGCCCGAAAGGACCATCGTCGTGACCGACGCCCTCTCCCGCCCACACGCAGACCCCGCCCGGATGCACTCGGTCACCCCCGAGACGACGGCCATCGTCGACATGGTGCTCGATTATGCCCGCCGCCGCCTGCTCGACACGGACACGCCCCTCGACAAGCCGATGCCTCCGGCAGAGTTGCGGCGTCTCGCCTCGGGGTCGATCTCTGAGGACGGACTGGGCGGGCGCCGCGCGCTCGCACTGTTCGAGAACGTGCTGGCCCCGGCCTGCCTCACGATCGACCACCCGGGCTACCTGTCGTTCATCCCGTCGGCACCGACGAAGGCCGCCAGCGCGTTCGACCTGATCGTGTCGGCGACCGCCGTCTACGGCGGCTCGTGGGTGGAGGGCTCGGGAGCGGTCTTCGCCGAGAACGAGGTAATAGCGTTCCTCGCCCGTGAGTTCGGCCTTCCCGAGACCGCCGGTGGAGTGGTCGTGCAAGGGGGCACGATCGGCAACCTCTCGGCGCTCGTCGCCGCGCGGGAGCACGCCGCTCATCGCCTCGCCGAGCGGGGAGACACGCGACCCACCCGCTGGGTCGTGATCGCGAGCAAGGAAGCGCACTCATCGATCGCATCCGCCGCCCGCGTCATGGACGTCGACATCGTGACGGTCGCCGTGGACGACACGGGAGCCCTGCACGGCGACCAGGTGCGCCCCGCACTCGAGCAGTACGGCGACGCCGTGATCGCCGTCGTCGCGACGGGAGGATCGACGAATTTCGGAATCGTCGACGACATCGCCTCGATCGCTGCGCTCAAGGACGAGTTCGACCTCTGGCTGCACGTCGACGGAGCCTACGGTCTCGCCGCCGCCCTGGCCCCGTCGGCTCGGCACCGCTTTGCCGGCATCGATCGGGCCGACTCGCTCATCGTCGACCCCCACAAGTGGCTGTTCACGCCCTTCGACGCGTGCGTCCTGCTCTATCGGGACCCGGCGATCGCGCGCTCGGCCCACACCCAGCACGCCGAGTACCTCGACACCTTGAACGACCGCGCCGAGTGGAACCCCAGCGACTACTCGATTCAGCTGACGCGCCGCCCGCGGGGCTTGCCGCTGTGGTTCTCGCTCGCGGCGTTCGGTGCCGCGGCCTACCGCGACGCGATCGAAGACTCGCTGTCTCTCGCCCAGCGCATCGCCGACGAGGTTCGTCGCAGGCCTGAGCTGCGTCTGGTGCGCGATCCGCAGCTCTCGGTGGTCGTCTTCGAGCGTGAGGGGTGGGACGTTGGCGACTACGCCGCCTGGTCCGATCGTCTGCTCGACGATCAGCGCGCGTTCGTCGTACCGAGCTCGCACGCGGGCCGTCCGAACACGCGGTTTGCGATCGTGAGCCCGCGCACGTCGTTCGAGCTGCTGGTGGGGATACTCGACACGATGCGCTGATCTCTCGGCACACGTTCGGTGATTCGTCGGCTCGGCGGTCGTACGCTCACACCATGAGCCACGACGCCGTTCCCGACCCGCTGCTCGACAAGGCGCTGCGCACGCACACCGACTACGGCCAGGAGCAACTGGAAGAGCACGAGCTGGCCGCGGACCCGTTCACGCAGTTCACCGCGTGGCTCGCCGAGGCGGCCGAGCGCAAGGTCTACGAACCCAACGCGATGGTGATCGCCACGATCGACCCCGACGGCCGGCCCTCCGCTCGCACGGTGCTCTTGCGCGGCGTCGACGACCGCGGGTTCGCGTTCTACACCGACTACACGTCGCGAAAGGGTCGGGCTCTCATTGCGAACCCCGGCGTCTCGGCCGTATTCCCGTGGTACCCCCTGCACCGGCAGGTGCTGATCTACGGCAAGGCGCACAAGGTCGACGAGGCCGACTCCGACGACTACTTCTCGAACCGCCCCCGTGGGGCGCAGATCGCCGCCTGGTCGAGCGACCAGTCGCACCCGATCGACGGGCGCGACGCGCTCGAACAGAAGGTGCGCGACACCGAACAGCGGTTCGCCGACGCCGACACGGTTCCGCGGCCCGAGCGGTGGGGCGGTTTCCGCATCGTGCCCGACCGGGTCGAGTTCTGGCAGGGCCGCACCTCCCGCCTGCACGACCGGCTCGTGTACGAGCGGCAGGGGACCGGCTGGCAGGTGACCAGGCTGCAGCCGTGACGGGCGCGCGGGAATACCGCGAGCATCCCGTCGGTTCCTTTTGATACGTTTGCATAAATCAGCGAGAGGATGCGCGCCATGGCCCGCGAGATCGACCCGGCAGCCGTCGAATTCGGCATCAACACCTTCGGTGACGTCACCGAGCAGCCCGACGGAACCATGACTTCTTACCCGCAGGTGTTGCGGGACGTCGTCGAAGAAGGCGTCGTCGCCGACCAGGTCGGGATCGACGTAATGGGCATCGGTGAGCACCACCGCGACGACTTCGCGGTGTCGGCACCTGACGTGCTTCTCGCCGCCATCGCGGCGAAGACCGAGCGCCTGCGCGTCAGTTCCGCCGTGACGGTGCTGTCGAGCGAAGACCCGATTCGCGTCTTCCAGCGCTTCGCCACAATCGACGCGATTTCGAACGGCCGCGCCGAGATCATCGCCGGCCGCGGCTCGTTCACCGAGTCCTTCCCGCTGTTCGGATTCGAGCTCAGCGATTACCAGGTGCTCTTCGACGAGAAGCTCAATCTGCTGGCCGAGCTGCTGAAAGAGAAGCCGGTGACGTGGAGCGGCTCGATTCGCCCGCCGCTCGACGGCGTTCAGGTGTACCCGACCACAGAGAACGGCATTCGCACGTGGATCGGCGTCGGGGGAAGCCCCGAGTCGGTGGTCCGCACGGCCAACTACGGCTTCCCCATGATGTTGGCGATCATCGGCGGTGAGCCTGCTCGCTTCGCTCCGTACGTTGACCTGTTCGACCGCGCCCTCGACCAGCTCGGCAAGGAGCGCCAGCCGGTCGGCGTCCACTCGCCCGGCTACATCGCCGACACCGACGAGCAGGCGGCGGAAGAACTCTGGCCGCACTACGAGGTCATGTACTCGCGCATCGGACGCGAGCGCGGCTGGGGCCCGACGACCCGCGCGCACTTCGAGCAGGAGATCCGCCACGGATCGCTGTACGTCGGCTCGCCCGAGACGGTGGCGCGCAAGATCGCGGACACGATCCGCGTGCTGGGCGCCGAGCGATTCGACCTGAAGTACGCGACGGGTCCGGTTTCGCACGGCAAGCTGGTCCACGCGCTCGAGCTGTACGGCCAGAAGGTAATTCCGATGGTGCGCGAGCTGCTGGCGGATCAGCCCGTGGGCGCTGGCGCCGCAGCCTTTACGCGCTGAGCCGCGCTCAGCCGCTGAGAGTGCCGGCTCCAACCAGCGTGACGACGGCGGAGACGGCGGAGAGCATCACGATGCGAAACAGCCAGCGTGACTGGGGTGCCCGCACAAGCAGTATCCCCGCCGCGACGACGCACGCCATCGCCACGCCGGCCCCGATCGCGCTGATCAGCCCGATCGGGCCGGCAGCCGCCGCGCCGTAGATGCCGAGGGCGCTCGCGATGGCGAGCGCCATGATCGCCAGCGCGATGGATGCGCGGGGCGCGAGAAGGTGCGGAATCGCCCGCATGCGGTGGCGCCGGTCGTCGTCGCGGTCGGGTGTGACGTTCGCGAAGTGCGCGGCGATGCCGAGAAGCGCTCCGGCCGCGGTTGCCCAGGGGGCGGCGACGGCGGGCGGTTCGTTCGCGAGCGTCACCACCGACGGTAGGGCCCCGAACCCGATGGCGTAGCAGGCGGTCGCGGCGACCGTTCGTTTGAGGCCGAGGTTGTACGTCCAGCCGGCACCGAGCAACAGCGCGTGCGCGACAGCGGCCGCCGGCCCGAGCAGAAGAGACAGGCCTACCGCGACGACGCCTGCTGCGATCGCCCAGCCGAGCAGCGCGCGGGCGGATATGGCATCCCGCGCCACGGGCTTGTCGAGGCGGCCGACCTCTCGGTCGCGGGCGGCGTCGATGGCGTCGTTCGACCATCCAATCGACAGCTGGTTGGCGAGAACGGTCGCGGCGACGAGGAGGACCGTTCGGCCGGGCAGGCCGCCGGAGAGGGCAAGCCCGGTCGACACCGCCGTGACGACGGCGGTCGGGCCGGGGTGACACGCTGCCGCGAGCGTGCGAGTGGTCGGCCTCATGGCCCCAGGCTAAGGCGTGACGACAGTGAGGAGTCGGCAGAAGGTCGGGCGCCGACTTACGATGGCACCATGCGTGATCGCGTCACCATCGCGCGTCGATCGGCTGTCGCTGCCCTCGTCCTCGCCTCCCTCCTCGCAGCGTGTAGCTCATTCGAGCCTCGGGCGCTCGATCCCTCGCGCGGCTATACCGATGAGCGACCGGCTCCACCCGCCGCAAAATCGACAGGAGTTGCCCCGCCTATCGACCCGGAGGCTACCTACATCGATGCCGTCATGGACGGGTGGACTCTTGAGCAGACGCTCGCCTCGCTCGTCATGGTGGCGGCCCCGGGCACCGACCCTCAGCCTGCGCGGCAACTCATCGATGCTCACGGCGTGGGTGGCTTTATCGTCATGGGTTCCAATGTCGCGGGTTCACTCGATGAGGTTGCGGCCTTCGTATCGGGGCTGAGCGCCGATCCCGTGCTACCGGTCTTGGTCGCGGTCGATCAGGAGGGCGGTGACGTTCGGCGCCTTCCGGGGGATACGTTCGACGCCGGGCGGGGAGCGCACGGGGCCGAGCCGGCGGCGGTTGAACAGGCCTTTCGAGAGCGGGCAGCGCTCGTGAGTGCTGCGGGCATCGCGGTGAACTTCGGAGTCGTCGCCGATGTGACGAGCGATCCCGAGTCGTTCATCTTCCGCCGCGTGCTCGGCACGAATCCGCGCGATGCATCAGCCAGCGTTTCGGCTGCGGTGCGCGGCGAACACGGCGAGGTACTCAGCACGCTCAAGCATTTTCCCGGTCACGGGGCGAGCGCCGATGACTCTCACGTGAGCATCCCCGTGTCAGACATGGATAAGGAGACGTGGCGCGCCACGCACGGTGAGCCCTTTCGGGCGGGCATCGAGGCTGGTGCGCCCCTTGTGATGACAGGCCACTTGCTCTTTCCCGCCATCAGTCCCGAACCCGCCTCCCTTTCTTCGGGCTGGATCTCCGTCCTGCGAGATGAGTGGGGGTTCGATGGTGTCATTGTCACAGATGATCTGCTCATGCTGCAGCGGTCCGGTAAACCTGAGTACTCCGATCCGCACGAGAACGCTGTCCGCGCGCTTGCCGCTGGTAACGATGTGCTGCTGTTCGTCCTGCCGGCTGACCCCTCCACCGTCAAGGTCGACATTGACGTGCTCGTCGACCGCCTTGCAGTAGCCGTCACAACCGGCGACATCTCGCGCGAAAGCGTCGAGCAGTCGGCTCGTCGTGTTCTCTCGCTTCGTCGCGGCGTAAGCGACCTGCCCGCGCCGAGTTGCGGCCCCGCGTGCGATCGCGCCTCTGTGCGAGCGGACTGGCGGGAGCCCTAGATCGTCGGAAGTTGGAAGTCGACGATGCGCTCAGGCAGGTTGTTCTCGCTGACGAACTTGGGTGCAGGAATCGTCGCCGAGGCGGGCTGCAGAATGGCGACGGCTCCGAGAGCCGACCCGATCACGATGGCGGCAGCGGAGACGGCCATGATCGTGCCCGTGATGACCGTGAGCTTCTGGTGCCGCTCAAGCGTGATCACGATGGCGCCGATCACGACCAAAGCGGCGGCGGTGCCGATCAGGGTGGAAACCATGATGTTCCTCGTCGGGTACGGGAACGACGCTGCGGCGGGGACCGCAGGCGGGTTCGAGCGGGTATCTCGGGTTGGTGTCGCTGGGTGGCGACCGTCCGTTGGGTAGCGGACTCACGCTCAGGATACCGTTCGTGATCGTGCATTCGCCAGCATTTCGCGACCCCACTTCGGGCGACAACGCACCAAGATGGACTCGTGACCGATCGATCGCCCGAGATACTGCACCGCGATGTCCTCGACGCCGTCGCATCCTCACTCGGGTCGGAGGTCATGGCCGCCCATGCCCTGCAGATCGAGCCGACAGGCACGGGCTTCACGCACGGCTATCGCGTGAGTCTTCGCGACTCGTCGGGGGCACTCGCCGACCACACCGTGTTCGTCGAGACGTCTCCGCCCGATGCCACGCGCCCGGGGGTACTGACACTGACGCAGCCCGACTCGGGGGAGCGTGTTGACGTCTGGGTGTACCCCGCCGACCCTGCACTGCCCGCGCTACGCACTGCGGTGTACGCCGAGGCTGCGGGGATCGTGCTCGCACGTCTGGGACTGCCCGTCGATGACCTTCGGGTCAGCCTCGCGGCGTATCGTCCGGGCAAGCGCGCCGTCGTGCGAGTAGACACGGCCCAGACCTCCTACTTCCTGAAGGTCGTGCGACCGCCCACCGCTGAACCGCTGCAGGCCAAGCACACGCACTGGCGTAATGAAGGCGTGCCCGTGCCGGCCGTTCTGGGGTGGAGCGAGGAGGGGCTCGTTGCGATGGAGGCGCTCGCCGGCTCTGAGCTCATCGGCGTTCTCGACAGGGTGTCGAACCCCGACGTGCTGCTCGACGAGATTCAGCACCTTGGCGCCCAGATCGCGAGCGTCACCTCGACCGCGCCAGCGCGGGCGTCGCTCGTGAGGCGGCTCGATTGGTACGAGGAACGGCTCATCGAGCAGCTGCCCGATCACGATGGGCTCATCGAGGCGACGTCGCGCACGATCTCTCGACGCTACAAGGCAGGCGGAGCACCACCCCCTGAGCGCACTGTCCACGGCGACCTGCACCTCGCACAGCTTCTCGTTGACCCGGCTGCGCCGACGACCATCACGGGCGTGCTCGACATCGACACCTCGGGGTGGGGCGACCCTGCTGATGATGCGGCGGCGCTGTACGCCCATCTCATCGCGACGGTCGTGCACGACGGAGGATCGCGCGCAACGATCCGAGCGCGGCGCTGCTCGGTCCTCGCCGACGGCTGGCGTCGCCGGTGGTTCCGTTCCTCTGAGCCGGGGTTGGCCGATCGCGCTCACGCGATCGCCGCGGTGCAACTCCTCGGGCACGCGCTCGCCCGGTCAGCAGCCGGCTCTGCGGACGCAGCCGTGCTCATCGAGCGGGCACACCGGATGGTGTCTGCGGACGATCGCCCTCTCACGTCAGCGATCTGGTGATCTCCGGCAGATGAGAAAGCTCTCATCTGCGCTTCCTTGATCTCTCATGTCCGGTCGCGACTATCAGTGCATGGACAAGAAGAGTTGGATAGCGGCGGGGGCAGCCTCTGCCCTCGGATTGGGCGCGCTCGCTTCGGGTGCTCTCACCGTGGCGAACGCCATGCCGCTCTACGACGCCTCGACGGCAACAGATGTTCCTCCGATCACGACGGTCGCATCCGAGGCGAAGGCTTTTACCGGAACAGGCGACGTGCGCTTCTGGGTTCAGCAGTCCACGGTGACTCCGACGCCGACCGCCGTCACGCCAAGCCCTGCGACGCCGTCGCCGGCGTCCTCCGCCGCGCCCGCTCCTGCACCCACCGTTCAGCAGGCTCCAGCCCCACCGCCGCAGCCGGTGAGCCCCGCGCCCACGGGCAGCCCGAGCTCATATAGTCCGCCGAGCGTCGACAGCCTGGACTGACCGGCGTTACACCAGTCGGTACCCCATTCCGCGGACCGTTTCGATGCGGTCGGCCCCGATCTTGCCGCGCAGGTAGCGCACGTATACGTCGACCACGTTCGAGCCGGGGTCGAAATCGAAGCCCCACACCCGGCTCAGCAGCTGCTCGCGCGAGAGCACCTGGTCGGGGTGTCGCAGGAACTGCTCGGCTAACCCGAACTCGCGCGCGGAGAGGTCCATGCTCACCTCGCCGACCGTGATGCGGCGAGTGCGCAAATCGAGGCTGAGGTCGCCGTGCTGCAGGACCTGCTCGACCGTGGTCTGCTGGCCCGATTCACGCAGGCGCAGGCGAACCCGAGCGACCAATTCGTCGAACTTGAAGGGCTTCGGCAGGTAGTCGTTGGCTCCGCCGTCGAGACCCGCGACGGTGTCTTCGACACTCGACCGCGCCGTCAGCATGATGATCGGCACGGTCGAGCCGCTCGCCCGCACGCGCTTCAGAACCTCGAAGCCGTCGATCCCTGGAAGCCCGACATCGAGCAGCACCAGGTCGAACGTTCCCGTCATCAGGTAGTCGACCGCGTCCAGACCCGATGCGACGACGGTCGGCGTGTAGCCGGCGGCCGCGAGTCCCTTTTCGACGAAGGTCGAAATACGCTCCTCGTCTTCCACGATCAGGATGCTCGTCATGGGTGTCCCTTCTCGGTCGTCACATCGGGATGCTCGCCGTCCTCGTCCAGGGAGCCCGCGGCGGGCGGCGGGGCAGCGGAGGACGACGGAAGGGGAACGACGATGCCGAAGCGTGAGCCACTCGTGGAGGTGTCGAGGCTGACGTAGCCGCCGTGACCGCGGGCGATCGCCGCCACGATCGGCAGCCCCAGCCCCGACCCCGCGATGCCCCGGCCTGTGTCGGCCCTGCCGAACCGCTCGAAGATGCGCTTCTGCGCGTCCTCGGGAATACCCGGCCCCTCGTCGGCGACCCACATCTCGACCGCGTCGTTGTACAGGCTGGACCCGATGCGGATGGTGGTGCCCGACGGGGAGTACTTGGCAGCGTTGTCGGCGAGTTGGAGCCATGCCTGCGTGATCCGCGACGGCGCGAGGGGCGCCACCGCCTCGGCCACGCCGTCGAGTAGCCACTCGTGGTCGGCGATGGCGCGAGCCTTCGCGTACACCTGCTGGGTAAGGTCGGCGACGTCGGTGGGCTCCGTCAGCATCGTTGCCGTCGACGCCTGCGCGAGCACATCGATGTCGCTGACCAGCTCGCTCATGCGGTCCAGTTCGTCGATCGCGAGCGCGCGCGTCGCCTCGACGTCGCCGGGCGAGTCGGGGTCCAGTAGTTCGAGGTGTCCGCGGACGATCGTGATCGGGGTCTTCAACTCGTGGCGGACGTCGTCGAGCAGTTGTCTCTGCGCGGTCGCGGACTCGTCGAGCCGCTCGAACATCCCGTTGATGGTTTCGGTGAGCCGTGACACGTCGTCTCGCCCTGTGACCGGGATGCGTTCGCTGAGATCCGTGCCCGTGATGCGGGATGCAGCCGCCGTCACGTCGCGAATCGGCCGCAGAAGGCGACCGGCCACAAACCAGCCGACAACGCCGATCGCGGCCAGCGTGATGCCCGCAATGATCGCGTACGTCGTGAATGCGCTGTTGATGTCATCGAGCTCGCCCTGGATTTGGTACCCCGTGACGTAGACGCCGATGGTCTCGTCGTCCGCGATGGTGACAGGTGCGGCAATGTACCGAATGGCGCCGTCCTCGGTGAAGGCCGTGCCGATGCTGACGACCCCGTCTCGCGACTCGGACCAGACCCGCTGCATGAACTCCGTGTCGTCGAACATTTGAAAGTCGACGTCGACGGGCGGGATGTACACCGGGTCGCCATCGATGATCGCGACACTGCTCTCGCTGCGACCGGGAATGATCCCCTGCATGATTCGGATCATCGCGTCGTCCACGCTCTCCGGCGGAGACACCGGGTCCGGTGTCGCAGGAGCCTCGCTGTCCTCGCCTCCGGACGTATCGCGGGGCAAACCCGTCGCGATGGCACGGGCCGATTCGACCGCCGTGAAGAGTTCTTCGTCGATGACGTCGAGGACGCGTTCGCGTTGGAGAAGGTAGGCGCTACCACCGGCGACGATCATTCCGAGCGCGGTGATCACGAGGATCACCCCGAGGATGCGGGAACGCACCGACCATCGAGGCGGGGTCAGTGCAACCATCCCGCCATTATCGGTGGCGTTGGGTGCGAATCACCCTCAGATGAGAGGACTCTCACCGCCGCGGCAAAAGGCCGATCGTCGTCATGGCCTCAGCCAGTTCGGCGCCGTTGGGTGCTTGAACCCACGGGGCTCCGCGGTGGGGGACGTCGGCGTTGCGCCGTCCGCCGGCGAAGACGGCCTCGGGCGTGGACAGCTGGCGAATCGCCACCGCTTCGACATTGTGCGGGTGTGAGTCGACGAACGCCTGGTAGAGCTCCTCGTCGTGTTGGCCGTCATCGCCCACGAGGATCCATCGAACGTCGGGAAACTCAGTGGCGAGTCGTTCGAGGCTAGAGCGTTTGTGTTCGCGCCCGCTACGAAAGAGCCGGTCCGCTGTGGGGCCCCAGTCGGTCAAGAGCAGGGTTCCCGTCGGGTAGAGGTGTCGCCCCATGAACCGCTCGAGCGTCGGCGCCACGTTCCAAGCGCCGGTCGAGAGGTATACGACGGGGAGACCCGGATGCGCGGAAACGATTCGCTCGTACAGCACGGCCATTCCCGGGACGGGGCGGCGCGCTCGTTCGTCCAAGACGAAGGTGTTCCATGCGGCGAGGAATGGTCGGGGGAGGGAGGTGACCATGACCGTGTCATCGATGTCCGACAGCAATCCGATGCGCGCATCCGGGTCGACGATGTCAATCGACGCATCGACGGGTTCGCCATCGTCGACTTGGAGCGTGATGGTGTGCTCGCCGGGGGTGAACCCCACCTCGAGCGGCAGATCGACATCGACAACGCCTCCACGGTCGGCGCGTACGGACACCTGCACCCCACCCACGGTGACCGTGACCACGGCGTGCGCGACGGGAATGCTGACGAAACTGCGCCACCCTCGGATGCGCGCTCGCGCTGATCGCGCATCGCGCTTCGGCTTCGTCAACAGCACGCGGCACAGCACGCGAACCCATCGATCGGTGCCATACCCGCGATAGGGAATGATCACGGGTGAGAGCCCGCGCCGGCGCGCTCGGCGTTCTCGCCAGCTGTGAAAGGAATCTTCGAGCCGCGCAGCCCGGCGCGCCCAGGGACGGTCGGGTATCGGAGTGTCGGGTGTCTCCTCGGCCGTCACTGCACCAGTCTTGCAGAGGTGGGAGGGAGACGAGAAAGCCCCGACCCCTCGGTATACCCAGACGGGTATGTTCATGACAGGAAACAAAAGGTTTCCGACACGCACCAGAATTTTGTCGTATTCGCCTCACTAAAGGGGCTACCATGAGGCACGGTCGTCGAAAGGACTGCTCACGTGTCGAACCTCGAACTCTCTTCGAGCCTCTTGGCCGGGTCGGCGTTGATTCGCAACGAACCCGTCCAGGCTCGCAGCACTGCCCGCCTCGCCGCTCTGCTCGATGCCGCCGCGGCGGTCATTGATGAGATCGGCTACGAGCGCCTCACGACCGCGATGGTCGCTGACCGCGCCGGTGCCTCCATCGGCACCGTTTACCGCTACTTCCCCGACCGCATCGCCGTCTTGCAGGCGCTTGCCGCGCGCAACTCCGAGCGCCTCGCTTCGCGCCTGGCGGACGAACTCACGCCCGAGCGTCACGCGACGCCCGCTGCGGCCATGCACGGCGTGTTGACTGCTGTGGCCGACATGTTCCGCCGCGAGCCCGGCTACCCGTCGATCCGTGTCGGAGACGTGCTCGACCTCCGGCCGCCGGTGTCGGCGGAAACCGCCAACGGGGCAGTCGCCTCCATGATCACCGATGCGTTTATCGCTCGTTTCGGCATTCGTGACTCGGCCGAGTTGCGCGGCGCGGTTGCCACGGCGTACGAGCTGATCGACGCCTTCGTGGCCCGAGCCTTCGCGCGCAACCGCGACGGTGACAAGGCGCTCCTCGCTGAAGCCGGCCGCGTGCTCGACGCGGTCATCGCGGGCAAGCTGTAGCGCCCATCCGACGACCGACGGGTCCCGAGCGAGTATCGCTCGGGACCCATCGCCGTTTCGGGGGCTGAAATGACGACCTCAATCGTCTGACAAGCCGCTCGGAATCGAGCGAAAAGTCCCCGCAGACCATCACGCTTGCTGCTTGACTGAGAGGGTGCTGGGCGTGTGCTCGGTGCGCGTACGACCGCCCAGCCCGAGGAGACACACCGCATGATCGAATTCCGGTCCATCGAGAAAGTGTTCCCTGACGGCACACGTGCGGTCGATGACTTCAGCCTCATCATCCCGTCTCACAAGACGACCGTGTTCGTTGGGTCATCCGGCTGCGGCAAGACGACCCTGTTGCGGATGATCAATCGGATGGTCGACGCGACCGGCGGCGAACTGCTCATCGACGACGAGAACGTGTCGAGTATTGAGGCCGTGCGACTGCGGCGCCGTATCGGATACGTGATGCAGAACTCCGGCCTTCTGCCGCACCGCACGGTCATCGACAACATCACCACCGTCCCGCGGCTGACGGGGGTTCCGAAGAAGGATGCTCGCGCGCGGGCTCTGGAACTGATGGACACGGTGGGGCTCGACCGGTCGATGGCGGAGCGATACCCGGCTCAGCTGTCAGGCGGCCAGCAGCAGCGCGTCGGCGTCGCGCGCGGCCTCGCGGTCGACCCGAACATCCTGCTCATGGATGAGCCGTTCGGGGCGGTTGATCCGATTGTGCGCGCTGAACTGCAGCAAGAGCTCCTTCGCCTCCAGCGAGAGCTCGGCAAGACCGTGGTGTTCGTCACTCACGACATTGACGAAGCGTTCCTGCTCGGCGATCAGGTCGTGATCCTCGAAAAGGGCGCACGTATCGCGCAAAAGGGCACGCCCGAGGAGATCCTCGCCAACCCGGCAAGCGACTTTGTCGCCTCGTTCATCGGATCCGACCGCGGCAAGCGCGCCCTCAGCATCCGGGATGTCGACGGCGAGCGTGTCGTCGTCGACGGTGACGGAAATCTCGCCGGGCGCCTCACGGAGCCGGGCGCGGCGTGACCTGGCTGCTCGACAATCTCGAGCTCATCGGTCGATTGACCGGTGAGCATTTGCGGCTCAGCGCGATACCCATCGTGCTGGGCTTCGTGCTGTCGATCCCGCTCGGGTGGGTCGCCTATCGCTACCGCCTGACGCGAGGACTCATCCTCACGCTCGTCGGTCTGCTCTACACGATTCCGTCGCTCGCGCTCTTCGTCCTGTTGCCCGCCATCATCGGTACGCCCTTCCTCAGCGAAGCGAACGTCGTGATCGCGCTCACCATCTATGCGGTCGCGATCATGTCTCGTTCGGTCGCGGATGCTCTGGGCAGCGTCGACCCGGACGTCAAGCAGGCGGCAACTGCCATCGGTTACTCATCGTTCCGGCGCTTCTGGGCGGTGGATTTTCCTCTTGCCGGACCGGTGGTGCTCGCGGGGCTTCGCGTGGTGGCGGTGAGCACCGTGAGCTTGCTCACTATCGGCGCCGCAATCGGAATCGACACCTTGGGCTACCTGTTCACGAACGGCTACCAGCGCGGAATCATCGTGTCGGTGCTCACCGGGGTGGTGGTCACCGTCGTTATTGCACTCGTCCTCGACCGGGTGCTCGTGGTCCTCGGCCGGGCTCTCATGCCCTGGACTCGAGCGTCGAGCAGCTCTGAACGGTCTGGAGTGACGCGCGCATTCATGACTGCGCGGAAGGTGCCGGAGGCGGTCCCGTGAACCTCTTCGCCGACGCCTTCGCATGGATTCTCAACCCCGACAACTGGGAGGGGCGTAATTCGATCCCCCAGTTCATCGGTGAGCACCTCTGGTACACCACCCTCGCGATGATTCTCGCCAGCGCCTTAGCGATTCCTCTGGGCTGGTACATCGGCCACACGGGCCGTGGTCGCGACATCGCCGTCGCCACCACCGGTGCCGCGCGGGCACTGCCCTCATTCGGGCTGCTCTTCTTGTTTGTCATGATCGGCGGCGTCGCCAATCGTGACAGCTCCGTCGTCATCGTCCTCGCCTTGCTCGCGATTCCGCCGATCTTGGCGGGCGCGTACGCCGGTTTCGAGGCCATCGATCGTCGTGTGATCGACGCGGCGCGCTCCATGGGGATGACGGAGCGTCAGATCGTCGCACGGGTCGAGATTCCGCTCGGTCTTCCCCTCCTGTGGGGCGGACTGCGCAACGCGGTGCTGCAGGTCGTGGCGACCGTCGTGCTTGTGGGCTTTGTGCGGAACGCGACGCTCGGCTATCCGATCGTGCAGGGCATCCAGATCAACCGATTCGATCAGATGCTGGGTGCGTCGATCCTCATCATCGTCCTCGCACTGCTGCTCGACGCGATCTTTGCGCTGCTCGAGCGGTACGCGACTCCCGCCGGCGTCCGTGCCGGCCGACACCGAGACCACCGCACGTCGTCGACCCGGCGACGCGCGGCTGGCGGGGCAATCCCCGCCTCCACCGAGAAAGAAAAGAGTGTGTGATGTTCACAGCAAGGAACAAGGGCCGGTTCGCGCTCGTCGCGGCCGCGGCTGGGGTGTCATTGGCCCTCGCAGGGTGTGCAACGGGCGACCCGCTCGACGACACAACAGACCCGACCACCGAGCCCGGCGAGCCGGGCACGAGCGAGTCGATCACCATCGGTTCGCAGGCGTACTACTCGAACGAGATCATCGCCGAGATCTACGCGCAGGCCCTCGAGAACGCCGGCTTCGAGGTCAACCGCCAGTTCAACATCGGGCAGCGCGATGCCTACATTCCGGCACTCGAGTCGGGCGAGGTCGACCTCTTCCCCGAGTACACCGGAAACCTGTTGCAGTACTACGTGCCGGACACCGACGCGACCCAGTCAGACGAGGTCTACGCCGAGTTGCAGGGCGCCCTGCCGAGTGGCCTGCAGGTGCTCGACCAGTCGAGCGCGACCGACCAGGACAGCTACAACGTCACCGCCGAGTTCGCGGCCGAGAACAACCTGGTGACGATCGCCGACCTGGCGGGCGTCGAGGGTCTGATCCTCGGCGGCAATCCTGAGCTCGAAGAGCGTCCGTACGGCCCCACGGGCCTTGCCGATGTCTACGGCGTGGAGGTGTCCTTCGACGCCACCGGTGACGCGACCGTCGACGCACTTCTGCAGGGTGTCGTGAACGTCGCCAACGTGTTTAGCGCCGACCCGCGCATCGGTGAGAACGACCTCGTGACGTTGGAAGACCCCGAGGGACTCTTCCTCGCCTCAAACGTCGTGCCGCTCGCGAGCGCCGACCTCCCGCAGGGGGCCATCGACGTCATCAACGCCGTGAGTGCGGCGCTGACGCCGGAGGGCCTCGTCGCGATGAATGTCCAGTCGACTACCGACGAGCTGTCGCCCGCGGCGATCGCGACCCAGTGGCTGACCGAGAACGGGCTGATCTAGCCGGAAACGGGTATCCCGGATGAACGGGGCGGGGCGCTAGTCGCCTCGCCCCGTTTTCGTGTCCTCGTCGGCGTCTGCGTCTCCCTGAGCGTCCTGGTCACCGCGCTCATCCTCGCGTGGGCCAACTAGTAGGTGCTTCGTGTGGTGGTGCATGTAGCGATCGAGGATGCGCTTCACGGCATACATGAGCAGGATGAAGCCACCGAGAATGCCGGCGAACACCCAGGCCGCGCCACTGAAGCGCTCCGACAGCTCGCGGTAGCCATCCGCGGCGCCGTAGCCCGCCGACACGTAGAGGAACGCCCAGACGACGCAGGCCGGCGTGAGCCAGGCGATGAAGACCCGGTAGCGCAGGTGGCTCATGCCCACGAGCAGGGGAGTGAGTGAGCCGAACACGGGCAAGAAGCGCGAGACGAAGACGGCGATGCCGCCGCGCTTGTCGAGAAAGTGCTCCGCGCGCACCCAGTTGTGTTCGCCGATCCACCCTCCCAGTCGCGAGCGGCGCAGCCACGGCCCAAAATGGCGCCCGATCGCGAAGCCGATGCTCGAGCCGCCCAGCGCGCCGACCACCACTACGGCGACGAGCGAGAAGTACTCGACGAGGTTTTCGACGCCGGTGCTCGCAATCAAGACCACGGTGTCGCCCGGCACGATCAGGCCGACGAGAACGCTGGTCTCCAGCAGGATGAATATGCCAGCCAGCAGCGTTCGCAACACCGGATCGACGGCAGCGACCCAGTCGAGAAAGCCGTCGAGCACCTCGTTCACAAGGCTGAGCCTAGCGACAGGGTCTCCGTCCCCGCTGGGTCTCGGCTCAGCGCTAGAGTGGGCATGCCACCGCCACCGATGTCGGACCCCAAAAGGAAGGCACGCACACGCCATGGTGCGCACAACTGGCCCCGCCCCGAGCTTCACCACGAGCGACGACGGGGTTCCGATCTACCGCCCTGGGATGAATGAAGATCCCGACGCCCCGCGCCGCATGCGCACCGAGAGCGACTCTCTCGGAGAGATGCCGGTTCCTGCTGACGCGTATTGGGGCATCCACACCGCCCGCGCTCTCGAGAACTTCCCGATCACGCGGCGAGCGCTCTCGAACCACCCGAACCTCGTCATCGCTCTGGCGATGGTCAAGCAGGCGGCAGCACGCGCGAACCGCGACATCGGCACGCTCAGCGCCGACAAGGCAGACGTCATCGATCGCGCCTGCCAAGAAATCATCGACGGCTCACTGCACGAGCAGTTCGTGCTCGGCGTGCTGCAGGGCGGCGCCGGCACGAGCACAAACATGTGCGCGAACGAGATCATCGCGAACCGTGCCCTTGAGCTTCTCGGCTATGACAAGGGGCAGTACGAACACCTGAGCCCGCTCGACGACGTGAACCGCAGCCAGTCGACGAACGACGTCTATCCGACCGCGATCAAGCTCGCGATGGTGTTCAGCCTCGCGCGACTGCTCGATGAACACCGGTTGCTGATCGAGTCGTTCCGGGCGAAGGGGCGCGAGTTCTCCGAGATCTTGAAGGTCGGGCGCACGCAGTTGCAAGATGCCGTGCCCATGACACTCGGCCAGGAGTTCCGCGGCTTCGCCACGACCCTGCAGGAGGACGTCGACCGATTGAGCGAGGTCATTCCGTGGTTGAACGAGATCAACCTCGGTGCAACCGCGATCGGTACAGGAATCACGGCGGACCCGCGGTACGCCGAGCTTGTGCGCCGGTACCTCAGCGAGATCGCCGGCTACGAGATGGAGACGGCACCTGACCTCATCGAGGCGACGAGCGACACGGGCATCTTCATGACACTGTCCGGCACGCTCAAGCGGGCCGCCGTCAAGCTGTCGAAGATCTGCAACGACCTGCGTCTGCTCTCGTCCGGCCCGCAGGCGGGCCTCGGTGAGATCAACCTTCCGCCGCGTCAGGCGGGGTCGTCGATCATGCCCGGCAAGGTCAACCCGGTCATTCCCGAGGTCGTCAATCAGGTGGCGTTCTCGATCATCGGCGCCGACGCGACCGTGACGGCCGCCGCGGAGGCGGGGCAGTTGCAGCTCAATGCATTCGAGCCCGTCATCACCTCCAGCATCATGCAGTCGCTGGCGTGGATGACGAACGCCTGCCGGACGCTGCGCCTGAACTGTGTCGACGGCATCACCGCCAACACTGAACGTCTTGAACGAATGGTCGAATCCAGCGTCGGTGTTGTCACCGCGCTGACCCCGTACATCGGCTACAAGACGGCGGCCGCCCTCGCCTACGAGGCGCTTGCGGGTGGGGGCTCGGTGCGTGAGCTCGTCATCGAGCGCGGTCTCATGGAGGCTGAGCTGGTGCAGAAGGTGCTCTCGCCCGGCCGGCTGTCCGGAGTGGTGCCGGCGACCGGCGTGATCACGCTGCCGCCCATGGTGCCGCCGGAAGACTGACGGTTTCGACGAGCGTCCCGCCTATCCGGCCGGGCGCTCGTCATCGAGGGCGATATCGGGGTCGAGCTCCGGCTCGACGCGCTCCTCCGGGTCCAGAGTGGGCGGCGGGAGCTCGGTCTCGGCCGCATCATCGACGTCAACGACGCGCTCGTCTTCCAGGTTCGGCTCGTACTCGCGGTCCATGATCGGTTCCCTCCGTTGGTCGCGCGGTCGGTCGCGCATCCATTCTCGTCGGATGCGCGTGGTTCGGCCAGGCCCGTTAGCGTACGTTCCCGTCGGCGCCGCCCGCTAGCCTCAGCATCGTGACGGATTACTCGCGGACACCCGACTACACGGCCACCGGCGTGCACCGGGTGGTGTCGCCCCTGAGCGACGCACCCACGGCGATTCGAGCCGAAACGGTCACCTCGGTCGGCCCCGCCCCCGGGTCCGCTCCGGTCACGAGAGGTCGAGGGCCGGGCGTGGGACGTGTTCTGCTCGCCGTGCTCGGGTTCACCGTGCTCGGGCTCGTCTCGTTGTTCGTGGTGGTGTACCTCGTCAGCGGCCTCGGCGCGACGAGTGTGATCGTGGCGGCGATTCTGGCGCTCGTGCCGTTGGGGATCGTGGTCTGGGGCGTGCGCTGGATTGATCGCTGGGAACCCGAGCCGCGACTCGCCCTGACGTTTGCCTTCTTGTGGGGTGCGGGGGCGAGCGTGTTCATTGCGCTGGCTGTCGACGCCGAGATCCAGTCGATCGTGGCTGCTGCCGGTGGTCCCGGGGCGAGCGCGGAGTTCCTGGGTGCCGCCGTTCAGGCGCCGATCGTCGAAGAGGTGGCGAAGGGGCTCGGCGTCTTCATCCTGTTCCTCGCGGTGCGCCGCCGCTTTGACGGGCCCGTTGACGGAATCGTGTACGCAGCCGTCGTCGCCGGCGGGTTCGCGTTCACCGAGAACATCCTTTACTTCGGGGTCGCCTTCGTCGATGGCGGTGCGCTGGGGCAAACGTTCTTCGTCCGCGGACTCATGTCACCGTTCGCCCATGTGATGTTCACGGCAGCGATCGGCCTCGCACTCGGGTTCGCCGCGCGGCGAGGCGCGCGCTTCCCCGTGTTCGCGTTCATGGTCGGTCTCGTGCCCGCCATCGCTCTGCACGCCTTCTGGAACGGTGCGCTGTTCTTCGTCGGCGACTTCTTCGGCTACTACCTGCTCGTGCAGGTGCCGATGTTCGTGATCGCGGTGGCAATCGTGTCGTTGCTCCGTAGGCAGGAGGGGCGGATCATTGCCGAGCGGCTCGCCGAGTACGCGGCCGTGGGGTGGTTCCATCCGCAGGAAGTCGCGATGCTCACGAGTAAACGCGGCCGTCGCACAGCGGAACGGTGGGCCCGCGGTGTGGGGCTCGGGTCGACGATGCGCGCCTTCATCCGTGACGCGACACTTCTCGCCTATGCGCGCCAACGGATCATCGGCGGCCGCGATCAGATCGGCGCGCAGCTCGACGAAGCAGAGCTGCTGCGGCGGGTGACGAGTGCCCGGCACGCGCTCGCCGCGCCCGGAGTGCGCACGCAGTAGGGGCAGCGCTGCTCGACGACGGTCGTTAACAGACTCGCCGCCCAGTGGCGGGGCGATGCCTCCGGCGCTCCTGGGCGGCGAGTTGAACTTCTTCCATAGTGCGCCGAGTTGGCGGCCCCGTCAAGGGTTATTCGCACGCAGGGTTGACCCCATGACGGGGGCACGCGCGCGCAGCGGCCGCGTCGCTAGCGTGGGAGCTGTCCGTGGTCAGCCGATGACACTACGGTCGGTGAACGCTTCGAGAGGGGGAGTGGCGCATGGAGAACTGCACGAACTGCCGTGCTGTCCTTCGCCGCGGTGTTCGCTTTTGCACGCAGTGCGGTGCGCCCTTCTCGGCGCCGCCCAGTGCGCCCCCGCCGTCGGCAGCGGTCCCACCGACCGTTGCGTCACCGCCGGAGTCGTCGGCGCCCGCTTCGGCTTCCCCGCGACAAACGGCGCCGGACACGGTCCTCGTGCAGCAGCTTGAGCGTGAGGACGTTGCCGAGCCGACACCCCACACGGTCATGGTCGACGAGCGTGCGCCCCGTCAGCGCAGCTCCCACCGTCTCCCTCCCGAACGCAGTGGTGCTGCGACCTGGGCCTTCGTCACGGGCCTTGCGCCCTTTGCGACGTCGGTGCTCGGCAATCTGGTGGCCTCGCAGGCCGGCGCGCAGCTCGCGGCTGGCGCTGGCTCGCTCGCGATGGTGCTCGGGATGCTCACACTCGTCTTCGTAGTCAACGCCGCGTTGCTCACGGTCTGCGGAATCACTGGCAGCCGAGGCATCCGCGAGACGGCGAACGGCTACACGAGGGGGCGGGGTCTGGCCGTCGCCGGTATCACGTTGGGTGCGATCAACCTGGTGCTGTGGCTTGCCGGGCTCGTCGTCAGCATCACCGCGCTCGCCCCGTTCTTTGCGTGATCAGGCTGCAGTCAGCTTTCTACCTGCTACCTGCCAGCCAAACCCGCATCCAACCGCCAGGTTCCCGGAGAAGTGTCTAGTGAAGGCAATTCCGCCTGACCCCCGATCTTGGGGATTCGTCCCCGCAGGGGAACCTCAGTAGGAGGAACAATGCGTAACCGAATTCTCGCGGGCGTGGGCGTCGCCGCTCTCGCCACGGTCGGCCTCGCGGCACCCGCCGCCGCCGACAGCCACGACACCTCGGCGATCACGGTCGTGCACGGCATCGTCGGCGTCCCCGTGGACGTCTACCTGGCGGGCGACCTTGACGAGCCGCTGATTCCGAACTTCCAGCCCGGTGACATTGCTGGTCCGCTTGACCTTCCGGTCGGCACCTACGACTTCGTGATTGTCGCCGAGGACGGTGACCCGGCCGCGGACGTCATCTTCGAAGACTCGGCTGAGGTTCCTGCCGCTGGTCTGAACGCGACGGTCGTCGCCCACCTGGACGCCGATGGCAACCCCGTGCTCAGCGTCTTCGCCAACAACATGGAGGAGACCGCTGCGGGCGAGGGCCGTCTGAGCGTCCGCCACACGGCTGCCGTGCCCGCCGTGGACATCCTCGCGGATGGCGCCGCGCTCGAGGCCTTCGCGGGCGCCGAGAACGGCGACGGTGGCGACATCGACCTGCCGGTGGGCACCTACTCGGCTGCCGTCGCTCTGCAGGGCGAGACCGACCCGGCGATCGGCCCGGCCGACGTCAACATCCAGGAGGGTGTCAACACCCTCGTCTACGCCGTGAGTGGCCTTGAGGGCGAGCTCGACCTCGTCGTCCAGACCATCACCGTGGGCGCTGCGGGTGTCGACGGCATTCCCGCTGGTGGCGCTGGCCTCGTTGCCGAGGGCACCAGCACCGGCCTGCTCGGTGGCGCCGCTGCTCTTCTGATCGCTCTCCTGGCTGCCGCGGGTATCATCGCCCGGCGTGCGACCGTTTCGAGCAAGTAAGTCTGAGCAAGCAACTCACATGACGTCGAGGGGGCTGGCGGTTACCGCTCTGGTAGCCGCTAGCCTCCTCGTCGTTTCTGGATGCGCGGAGGCTGAGCCGGAAGCGCCCGAACCGACACCCACCGTCGAGATCGAGGAACCGCCGTCCTCTCGGCCCGCGATCGAGGTGCCGATCACGTCAGGATCGGTCGACAATCAGCCGGCGATGCCGACGGCACCGACCCGACTGTCTGTGCCGTCGCTCGGCATCGACATGGCGGTCGTGGGCGTGGGGGTCGATGACCGCAACTACATGGAGATCCCGTTCAGCATCTTTGAAGCGGGCTGGTACCGCTTCGGGCCCGGACCGGACAGCGCGGCCGGTGCGACCGTTATTGCGGCCCACGTCGACATGCCCAACCAGGGTGTGGGGCCGTTCGCCGAGCTTCGCAACGCGCAGGTCGGCGCAGAGATCACGGTGACCGATGCGGATGGCGTCACACACACCTACCGCGTTGTCCAGGTCGAGCGCATCGAGAAGGCAGAAGTTCCGCTCGACCAGGTGTTTACGAAAGAGGGTGACCCGACTCTCGTTCTCGTGACCTGCGGCGGTGACTTCGACTTCACCGCGCAGTCCTACACCGATAACTACATAGTCACCGCGGAAAAGGTGTCGTGACGGGTTCACCCGCTAGCATGACCGCGACCGGCGGGGCATACCGTCCCGTGCATCCGGCGCCGAAGGAGGCCCGCCCGCTCGTGACGACCGCAATCGACGACGCAACCGACATCGGTCGGCGCCTCAGCGCTGGCGATGAGCGAGCACTTGCCGATGCGTACCGCGAGTGGTCATCCCTGGTCTACTCGCTGGCACTGCGGTCGCTCGGCGACGCTTCCGATGCGGAAGATGTCACCCAGAAGGTGTTCGTGAGTGCATGGCAGGGGCGCGAGAAGTACGATCCCGAGCGGGCCGCGGTTCCGGCGTGGCTCGTCGGAATCACCCGCAACACGATCGCCGACACCCACGCCGCGCGGGCGCGAGAACGGGCGATTGCCGACCAGGTGAGTGCCGTCACCCTCGACGATCCGCACCCGGCCGCGGAAGCGGGCCTCGCCGAGCGCCTGCTGATCGCCGACGAGTTGGCGAAACTTGAACCTGAACCCCAGGCCGTCGTGAGGCTCGCCTTCTTCGACGACCTGACCCACACGCAGATCGCCGAGCGGCTCAACATGCCGATCGGCACCGTCAAATCCCACATCAAGAGAAGCCTGACCCGGCTACGCAGCCGATTGGAGGTGAGTCATGGAGCAGCACTGTGACACCGGCGCGCTCGCCCTCGGAGCACTCGGCGAAGCGCTCGAGGCCGACGCCGACGCCCACCTGCGGGTGTGCGGACGTTGCCAGCATGAGCTCGCCCGCATGGCTGCCACCGTCTCTGTTGCGCGGTCGACGCTCGGCGAGTCCGAACTGCATCGGCCTCCCGCGCACGTCTGGCAGAACGTCCACCGCCAGGTCGGCTTCGGCGACGCGCTCCGCAGCGACCCCCTTGGACCGCCGGCGGCCGGCACGAAGCCGCCGGTTGACGCGCCTCCGGCGGCCAGCGACGCGCCAGCCGCACCCGCGCCGGTCGCCTCGCTCCGTGACGCCCGCGAACGCCGCGGGCTCCGTCGCATCGTTGCGCCGCTCACTGCCGCGGCCGCTGCGGCGGCGCTGATCGCGGGTGTCACCCTCGGCTGGCAGGCGCTGACGCCGCGTGACACCGGAACGATTGTGGCCTCAGCCAGCTTGGATGCCCTCCCCTCCTGGCAGGGCGCGGCCGGGTCCGCAGAGATCATCGAGCATGCGAACGGTGAGCGAGTGGTTCGCATCGCACTCGACGCCCCACCCGTGAGCGGGGCGGTGCAGGAGGTCTGGCTGCTCACGCCCGAGGTCGACGGTCTCATCAGCCTCGGCCTGCTCGGTGACGCGCGCGGTGAGTTCGTCATTCCCGCTGAGGTCGATCTCGACCGCTACTCGGTGGTCGACATCAGCGCTGAGCCGCTCGACGGCGACCCGTCGCACTCCGGCGACTCGATCGTGCGCGGCGCGCTCGAGTCCTGACGCGCGTTCGCGCGGCTCTAGGCTGGCTGCATGCCGGAAACCGTTGCCATTGTGGGTGTGGCGAGCCCGTACGCGTGGGAGATCGTCGAGAGTGCCCGCCGACTCGGCCTGGGCGTCACCACGATCGACAATGTCGGCAGCGCCGATGTGACCCTCCCCGGCCTGCACTACGACCCCGTCCCCTCTGACCTCGACCGGGGAACGATCGTCGGTGTCGCCTCCGCTCAGCACCGTTTCCGGGCACTCCATGCGGCTTACTCGCTCGGCTTCTCGAACCCGGTGTGGATCGCCGACCCGACGGCCACGATGCCGTCCACGGCGGTGGTGGGGCACATGGCCTTCATCAATGCCGGAGCGGTTGTCGGCGCGAACACCCGCATCGACTGCGCGGCCAACGTCAATCGGCTCGCTGCGATCGGTGAATCCGCCGTGATCGGGATGGGCGCATCCATCGGGCCGGGCGCCGTGATCGGGGCCCGCTCGTTGATCGCGCCCCGCGCCGCGATCGGTGCCGGGGCCATCGTGATGGACGGACTGCGAGTGGGGGAGGGTGCCTACATCGCCCCGGGCTCAGTGGTGACCGAGGCTGTGCCCGATTTTGCAGTCGTCGCCGGGAATCCCGGTCAGAGGATGGCGCCACAAGAACCGTGGGCGGTCGGCGCGGCCTGTCCGTACTGCATCAACGCCTGATCCTCCGCCGACCGGGCGCTCCCGCCGCAGTGTCCGCATGTCCCGCGTACACGTCAGGACCGCGCTGATTCGGTAGCACACGTGAAGCTCTGCCCGGTGACCTCGCCGGGCGTGAGCATGGTGACGGCCCCGCTTGCGATGTCCATGACGGCCTCCAGTCCTCGCGGTGCCCGATTGTGCTGCGCGGTCACCACCGCGGGCCAGGGTCGAAGGTCCTGGACTCGGGGGAGGCGTGCGGGGCCGCTCAGCGCTGGCAGGCGCCGCTGTCGACCGGGGCGGAGAGCCCGGGGGCCTGGGCGATCACGGGCGTGAGTTCCGCCATCGTGTGGGCGTAGCCGATGTCGTCGCGCAGCTGCGCCTTGGCGAACACCATGCCCACCACGGCGCCCTCGAGGCTGAGCACCGGCCCGCCGGAATTGCCGGGGTTCACCGTGGCGGCCAACGTGTAAGTGTCGCGCGGCGCGCGCGACGATCCGTCGATCGCCTCGGCGTCGATAGTGCCAACGGCGAGCACCTCAGCACCGCCGGAGCGGAACCGGCCGCCAAACGGGTACCCCTGCACGGCCCCCACATCGCCCTGCTCGAGGCTCGGAGCCATCGGCAGAACCCGCGCCGGGAGGCCGTCGACGGCGATGACCGCGATGTCTTGCTGCCCGTCGAAGTAGACGATTCGGCCCTCACGCGTGCCGATGCCCGGTAATTCAACCAGCGGGATGTCGACTCCGGCGACGACGTGGGCGTTGGTGAGCAGGCGATCGTCGGCGATGACGAATGCAGTACCGGACTGCACCTGACCGCACGCGTAGGCCGAGCCCGTGACGCGGGCAACCGACTGGGCAGCGCGCGTCAGCTCGGGGCTGCCAGCGTCGATGACGGGCGGCTCCGCGGAACCGGCGACAGTACCGCCCAACGCTTCGGCGATGCGGGGGATACCCTCGTCGACCACCGCGCCACGGAGGGCCGCGATGGCCCGAGCGACGGGGTCGGGGGTGAAGCGGTCGATCGTGCGCAGTACCGTCGAGTTCGCCGTCGTCGACGAGACCACCGGGATGCCGAGGGCCGTCACCGTGGCCCCGGCGAGCGAAATCACGAGCACCGCGACGACGCCTCCGGCGGCAAAGCCGGCCAGGCGATCGAGCGGCCTGAGCCCTTTCGCGACGCCGCGGCGGAGCGCGTGGCCGATGACTTCGCCGATGCTCAGGCCCGCCGTGATCAACAGCAGCAGCGCGCCGAGGGTGGCGAGGGGCCGCCATGTGGGATCCGGTATCCATCCGCTCACAAGCGGCACGAGGAACACCGCGGCGATCGCCCCGGCAACGGCTCCGATGACGGCACCCAGCGTGTAGAAAAATCCGGCACGAGCGCCCCGGATGAGACCGCCGATGATGGCGATGACGAGCAGCACGTCCAGCACGATGACAAGTGGCACCGGGTCTCCCTCCCGGCGCCGATTCTGTCAGGTCGTCGCTCGGCGCACGCTGCTGATATTCTTGTGCGGTTGCCGTCAGAACGGCCGCGGACAAAGAGAGCCACAGCATCCGGCTGTGTGCGCCGCGCAACGAGCAGAGAAGGGGGTCCCCTCTATGGCCCTGGACACTACCGCCAAGAAGGCGATCATCGATGAGTACGCAACCCACCCCGGTGACACCGGATCCCCTGAGGTCCAGGTCGCGATCTTGACGCACCGCATCAAGGAGCTGACCGAGCACCTAAAGCAGCACAAGCACGACCACCACTCGCGTCGTGGACTGCTTCTGCTCGTGGGCCAGCGTCGCCGTCTGCTGGGCTACCTGGCCGACATCGACATCGAGCGTTACCGCTCGCTGATCGAGCGACTGGGTCTGCGTCGCTAGTCGATCGACACCGCGAACTTCTTCTGCGAAGGCCGCCCCCGAATGTTCGGGTGGCGGCCTTCGTGGTTTTCGGGCGTCGTCTGCCACGATGAGACGGTGACCCGAAAGCCCCTCACCCGCGCCGCGCGCGGCGCGCTCGGCACCGGCGGGCTTGCCATCATCGCCTGCGACGTCGTGTTGACGATTCGCGCGACGGGGGGCCTCGATGTGGGGGACTATCTCGGGCAGTTCACCATCCTGAGCGTCCTCGCCGCAAGCATCCTGATGCTGCTCGGTGCGTCGATGGCTCGCGAACTCCGGGGAGCGGTGCACCTGCGCGCGATGGCGCTCACGGGCTTGCTCGTCGCCGCCGTGTTGCACGCGACCCTGCTCGGCGGCGCGGCCGGCCCGAGCGGCGAACTGGTCAACACCCTCCTGCACGTCGTCTTTCCCGCGCTCGCCCTCGTCGAATGGGTGACGGTGCGGTCGCGCACGCGCGTGACGCTGCTCACTCCGCTCATCGGTCTCGCGTTTCCTGTGGTTTTTCTGGCGGCAACCCTCGCCCGGGGCGCCATCGTCGACCGGTACCCCTACGACTTCGTCGACCCGGGCGCTCAGGGCGGCTACGCGGGTCTTGTCGGCAGCCTCGCCATCGTGTTGGTCGCGTTTCTCACGGTCGGCGCGTTCGTCGCCGTCATCGGCGCCATTCGCGATCGGATGCTCGCCCCGCGCTGATTGCCCGCCGGCAGCTCCCAGCCCGCATGCGGCCCGCAGTGCCACGCTGTGCCTATGCGTCGCCGACTCGCTGCCGCACTCGCTGCCGGTGTCGTAGCCGGTGTGGTGGCGTGCGCGCCCGCCGGTGAGCGGCCCGTGGCGGGGCTCGACGTGCTGTTGACGGAGCGCGATCGCGCGGTGCTCGAGCTGCACGATGAGACCCTCACCCGGGTCGCGGGCTTCTTGCGCAATACCTGGGGGCCGGTGATCCTGCCCGAGGAGTCGATCGTGCGCCTGGTCACGGCGAGCGAGTGGGGTCCGGCAGTCGCCCGTTGTATCTCGACGCTCGGCTTTCCGGGCGTCGGCACGGCCGACGGTGGCGAACGGCTCGACTTCAGCGGCGTGCAGGTCTCGGGCCCCCGCGAGAACTTCGAAATCGATGTCGCCACGTACCGCTGCTACGCCCGGTACCCCGTCCGCACCCGCATCGACGAGGGCGTTCGCCAGGTCGAAGCGCCGTGGGCCTTCGCTTACACCCGCGACACGCAGCTGCCGTGCCTGCTCGCCGACGGGCATCCCGTCCCGCAGTTGCCGTCGCGTACCGAGTTCGGTGACGGGTGGCGGACCGATGACGCGTTCGACGCCTACTCCGCGATCATTGATCCGGCCGACCGCCTTCGCGCGGCCGTACGGTGCCCCGCGCCCCTCGACGTGCTGGTCGCCGCGATCGAGAGCCCAGAGGGCAGTCGGGCGGCGGCGCCATGAACGACGGCGAGCCGCGTCGACCCGTGACGGTCGTGCGCGCCGGCGTGCGCCCCTGGGCCGACCGTCTCGCGTGGTCACTGGGCGCGGTTCTCACGGGCTCGGCTCTCGTCATCGCGGGGGTGGTGGACGGAACCATCGCGATCGTGACCCGCGTCCTCGTGATCGCCGCGTTCCTCCTCATGGTCGCCGCGCTGGCGATTGTGACCGTGCGTCTGCGCACCAGCCTGCGCTCGGACGGCACCGCCGTCGTCGTGCGCGACCCGTTTGGGGCTTCCGTCGTACCCTTTCATGAGCACCTCGCGTTCGGTCGCTGGCTCGACCCGGAAAGCCGACGCCCCGTCATCTGGATGACCGATCACGGCGGGCCCATCGTGCGCGTGCATCCCCGCCTTGATCCCGTGCGCGTCGAACTGTTTGCCGGACGCGTAGCTCTCGCGGTGGTCGACCGTGACGGCGCGCCGCCCGCCCCGCCGGATCCGCCGCCCGTGACGCGCGACCGGCCGGCTGGGCCGCGATACTAGGCGGCCAGGCACGCCCCTGATAGCCTGGCTCTCGGCGCGATTGCGTCGACAAGTGAATACCGTGCGCAGCAGGCCGGCTCGAAGCTGGTCACCGGTGGAGTTCTCCCGTTCTCGGTGAACGGTGGATGTCTACTGTTGGCCAGAGCAGACACCGGCGGCGTATCCCGCCGATCGTCCCTTCCTGCCTGCTTGCCTCGTGCGGTGCGCCGCGCATCCCCTCGCGTCTGTGACGCGGTCGTCGGATGCCCGGTGCGAGAAACGCAAAGGAGAGAGACCTCGTGGAAGGTCCCGAAATCAAGGCCGCCGAAACCGTTATTGACAACGGTTCGTTCGGCACCCGCACTGTCCGTTTTGAAACCGGTCGTCTCGCGCAGCAGGCTCAAGGCGCCGTTGCCGCCTACCTCGACGAGGAGACGATGCTGCTGAGCGCGACGAGCGCCGGCAAGCACCCCCGTGAGGGCTTCGACTTCTTCCCGCTGACGGTCGACGTCGAAGAGCGCGCCTACGCCGCGGGGAAGATCCCCGGCTCGTTCTTCCGCCGCGAGGGCCGGCCCTCGACCGAGGCGATCCTCGTCTGCCGCCTCATCGACCGCCCGCTGCGCCCCTCGTTCGTCGAGGGCCTGCGCAACGAGGTGCAGATCGTCATCACGGTGATGTCGATCGCTCCCGACGAGTTCTACGACGCGCTCGCCATCAATGCCGCGAGCGCCTCGACGCAGATCTCTGGTCTGCCCTTCAGCGGGCCGATCGCGGGCGTGCGCATGGCGCTCATGCCGCGTCAGGACGGCACCGGCCAGTGGGTCGCGTTCCCGAAGCACTCGCAGCTCGCTGACGCCGTGTTCGACCTGACCGTCGCCGGTCGCGTTGTGACGAAGGCCGACGGCACCGAAGATGTCGCGATCATGATGGTCGAGGCCGAGGCCACCGAGTCCAGCTGGGGTCACATCCAGGCCGGCGCGATCAAGCCGAGCGAAGCCGTCGTGGCGGAGGGTCTCGAGGCCGCGAAGCCGTTCCTCGCCCAGCTGGTGAAGGCCCAGGCAGAGCTGGCCGCGCAGAGCGCCAAGGAGGTGCGCGACTACCCCGTCTTCCTCAGCTACAGCGACGAGCTGTACGCCGCGGTCGACGCGATCGCGCACAACGAGCTCGCTGCGGTGTACCAGATCGCCGACAAGGTCGAGCGTCAGAACGCCGACGACGAGCTGAAGGCGCGCGTCAAGGGCGAGATCGAGCAGAAGGTTGCCGCCGGCGAGCTGCCCGAGGAGGCGCTGTCGCAGTTCGGCGCCGCCTACAAGGGCGTCTCGAAGAAGATCATGCGCAACCGCGTGCTCACCGAGGGCGTGCGCATCGACGGTCGCGGGCTTGCCGACATTCGTGCGCTCGACGCCGAGGTCCAGGTCATCCCGCGCGTGCACGGCTCGGCCATCTTCCAGCGCGGCGAGACGCAGATCCTCGGCGTCACGACGCTCAACATGCTGAAGATGGAGCAGCAGATCGACTCGCTGAACCCCGTGACGTCGAAGCGCTACCTGCACCACTACAACTTTCCGCCCTACTCGACCGGCGAAACGGGTCGTGTGGGTAGCCCCAAGCGTCGCGAGATCGGGCACGGCTTCCTGGCCGAGCGCGCGCTCGTGCCCGTGCTGCCGAGCCGCGAGGAGTTCCCCTACGCGATCCGTCAGGTGTCGGAGGCGCTCAGCTCGAACGGCTCGACCTCGATGGGGTCCGTCTGCGCGTCGACCCTGTCGCTGCTGAACGCCGGTGTGCCGCTGAAGGCCCCGGTTGCCGGCATCGCCATGGGCCTCATCAGCGACGAGATCAACGGTGAGACCAAGTACGCGGCTCTCACCGACATCCTCGGCGCGGAGGACGCTCTCGGCGACATGGACTTCAAGGTCGCCGGCACCCGCGAGTTCGTCACGGCGATCCAGCTCGACACCAAGCTCGACGGCATTCCGTCGTCGGTGCTCGAGGGTGCGCTGACGCAGGCCCGCGAGGCGCGCCTGGCGATCCTCGACGTGATGAACCAGGCGATTGACGCGCCCGACGAGATGGCGCCGACCGCGCCGCGCGTGATCAGCGTGCAGATCCCTGTCGACAAGATCGGTGAGCTGATCGGCCCGAAGGGCAAGACGATCAACGCGATCCAGGACGAGACCGGCGCGCAGATCTCGATCGAGGAGGACGGCACCGTGTACATCGGCGCGGTCGACGGCCCGTCGGCCGAGGCTGCCCGCCTGCAGGTCAACGCGATCGCCAACCCGATCAACCCCGAGGTTGGCGAGCAGTACCTCGGCACGGTCGTGAAGATCGCCGCCTTCGGCGCGTTCGTCTCGCTCATGCCGGGCAAGGACGGACTGCTGCACATCAGCGAGGTGCGCAAGCTCGCCGGCGGTAAGCGTGTGGAGAACGTCGAAGACGTGCTCTCGGTGGGTCAGAAGATCCTGGTCGAGATCACGAAGACGGACGACCGCGGCAAGCTGTCGCTCGCGCCGGTCATCGCCGAGGAGTCCGCTCCGGAGGCTCCCGCTGACGGCGAAGACGGCTAACGCCACGACGCCTCATGACGACGGATGCCCGTCCTGCTTTTCGCAGGGCGGGCATCCGTCGTATGGGGCTGATTACTAGACGCCGACGTCGCGGCGACGGAACGCGATGAACGCACCCGCGAGGGCGAGCGCGGCGAACAGGTACAGCAGACCGACGGGCGCCGCGAGTCCGTCGGCGAGAGGGCTCTCGCCGAACGCCCAGTGGTAGGGCGACACGGCGTGTAGCCACGCGAGGTCGGGGCTCTGGTTGCCAATCGCGTTGGCGGCATACGCGGCCACGGCGAGCCCTGCGGCGGCGCCCACGGCGATGACGCGTCGTCCGATGAGGGCGCCCGCGAGCATCCCGATCATCGCGGTCAGCAGCGCGAGGCCGAACAGGGCGATGCCGCCCGCAACCACGTTGCTCGCTGCGAGGTCGAGTTCGCTGGGGCCGTTCAGTACGAGCACCACGAGGGTGATCCACCCGACCAAGGCAATGAGCTTCACTACGATCGCTGCGGCCCGCTCCAGCACGAGTTGGGTGCGGCTCACGCCGTGCGCGAGAGTGAGCTCGAGCGTTCCGCGCTCCTCGTCGCCCGCGATCGCCGCGGCCCCCCAGCCGGTGGCGGCGATCGTCAGCAGCACGAAGCCGAGCAGGCCGTAGACGGTGCCCTGGGTGTACCCGGCGCCCGAGGTGATCTGGTCGTAGTTGAGGGCCGACACCAGCTCGGGTGGCAGGCTCTCGATGATGTCGGCGAACTGGCTGCCGCCGCCGAACGAGGGAAACAGCGGCAGGTACAGTCCCGCAACGGCGGCGAGGCCGACAGCCCAACCGATCAGCCCGCGCCACGAGTCGGCGAGGGCGCGGCCGAAGAGGGGGAGCGCGGTCATCGGTCTGCTCCGTCGGTGTCGGCGTGATCTCCGTAGAACCCCAGTACGGTGCGCTCGAGGTCGGGCTCGGCGATGACGAGGTCGACGACGGGGCCCCGGGAGAGCGCCGCGAGTAGCTCGTTCAGCCCATCCCCCAGGCGGACGTGCAGGGTGACATAGTCACCCGCACGCTCGGCACGGATGCCGGACAGCGCGTCGATGCGCCCCAATCGTTCGGTCACGTCGGCGGATTCCGCGGCCTCGACGGTGACCCGCACGTCTCGTTCGGCGGCGGCGCGCAGACTGGCCACCGAGCTCACCGAGACAATGCGTCCGTCTCGCAGAATGGCCACATCGTCAGCTGCCTGATCGATCTCGCTGATGACGTGAGAGCTGAGCAGCACCGTCTGTCCGTGCGTGGTGGCGTCGCGAACGAGCGCCAGGAACTGTTGCTGGACGAGCGGGTCGAGCCCGCTCGTCGGCTCGTCGAGGATCAGCACGTCGGGCCGGTGGGCGAACGCCTGCACCAGCCCCACCTTCTGCTTGTTGCCCTTGCTCAGAGCACTCACGGGGCGGGACAGGTCGAGCCCGAGCCGGTCGGCTAGTTCGGTGATGCGCGGGCCTGCGTGCGCGTCGCCGTTGAGCGCCGCGTAGTGGCTGAGCAGTCCGCGGGCGCTGAGCCGTGCATCCATGATCAGTTCGCCCGGCAGGTAGCCGACCCGGCGCCGCAGCGCGGGGCCCGCCGCCCGGGGGTTCTCGCCGAGCACGCGAACCTCGCCAGAGGTGGGCCGGATGATGTCGAGCAGAATGCGCATGGTGGTTGTCTTGCCAGCGCCATTCGGGCCGATGAGGCCGACGACGCGGCCGGGCTCGACGGCGAGGTCGATGCCGTCGAGGGCGGTGCGGCGACCGTAGCGCTTCGTGAGCGAGGTCGCCTCGAGAACGAGGGTCATGGGGTGGGGTCCTTATCTGGTGTCGCGGGCGCGTCGAGCGCTGAGCGCGCGGCGGCGAGCGTCGAATCGTCGGTGTAGAGCCCGTGCGTATAGAGCTCGAGCGTCGGGAGTGTCATGCGCCTGACGGCGTCGGCCGTGAGGCCGGATTCGCCGAGCGCGCGGCCGATATGTCGCTCGAGGAGGAGAGGCACGAGCCCGTATGCCGCGATGACGATCGCGCGCATCCGGGGGTCACTGCTGTCACGCATCACGCCAGCCTCGACGGCGGTCGAGATCATGGCTTCCGTGCGGTCGACGAGGCCGTCCCACAGGGTGAGTCCCTCGGCTGTTCCCTCCGTGATCATGCGCGCGAGGTAGTCGAAGGCCGGTCGAAAGGAGTCAAGGTCGGCGATCCACCGCTGAATGGTGCCGCTCAGGTCGGCATCATCGAGCGCCCCGGCGTTGCGGCCCATCAACTCGCCGAGCACGTAGTCGTCGCACGCGCGCTGTAGCCCGTCTTTCGACCCGAAATGGTGGATGACGAGCGCGGCGCTGACGCCGGCGTGTTCGGCGATCGATCGGATGCTCGTGGCCGCGATTCCACGCGCTCCAAACAGTTCGAGCGCAGAATCGCGGATGCGCGCGCGAGCGTGCCGGTCGGAGGATGCTGAACGCATGTTCAACATACTAAACGCGTGTTCAAGTCGCGGTCAAGAGGCCGCGTGCGAAAGCCCTAATCGGTGCGGGACGTACCCATCAACACGGCCCGACCGATGATGTGATCGCGAAGGACGAATCCGAGGTAGGCGGGCGTCGACGCTGGGTCGACATCCAGAACCGCGGTGTCGAGCGCCGAGAGCACGAAGTAGTAGCGGTGGTCGCCGTGGCCAGCCGGAGGAGCGGCGCCCAGGTACCGCGGCAGCCGGATCTCGTTCGGCAGCATGACGGCGCCGTGTGGCAGCAGCGCCGCCTCGGGGTCGCCCGCGTTGCTCGGAAGGGACGTCGTCGTTGCGGGGATGCCGTGCACGGCCCAGTGCCACCACCCGCTTCCTGTTGGCGCGTCCGGGTCGTACATCGTGAGCGCGAAGCTCTGTGTGCCCTCCGGTGCTCCCGACCACTCGAGCTCCGGCGATCGGTCGTCGCCTCCCGCGCCCGCGATGCCAGAGCGCGCCCATGGGGGAAGTGCTGCTCCGTCCTCGAGATCGGGGCTCGTCAGCGAGAAATGCGGTACCTCGGGCAGCTTCCAGAAGGGGTCATTCATGAGCGGGATCCTTTCGACGGCCCCCAGTCTCGGGTACGAGGACGTTCTTTCAGTCAGCAGGAAGAAAACACACGTGCACGCTAAAGCTTTCTCCCAGAGATCGGGCGCACCGTGAAAGAACTTCGCCCGGCCGGCTCCCGATCGTCCGACTGCGACGAGGATCACACAACCCCCGTGCTCGCCGCACTGGTGGCGAGCAGATTCTTGATCCAAAGGAGCATCATGGAATTCCAGATTGTGCAGGCGTTCTTCATGTTGGGCTTCGTCGCTATGGCGGCGGGAGCACTGTGGTTCTTCATGGAACGCAATGACCTGAAGCCGGAATTGCGCCCCGTGGCGACCTACGCCACGGTCATCGCGTTCGTCGCGGCGGTCCTGTATTACGTCATGAAGGACGTGGTGCAGTTCCCTCTCGGTGACATCGGCGTCGAGGCGATCCGCGACACGGTCGAACTGCGCTACATCGACTGGCTGATCACGACACCGCTGCTGCTCATCGAATTCGGCATCATCGTCGCCCTCGCCGGCGCGGCAAAGAAGGGCTTCGTGACGAAGATCGTCATCGCCGACCTCGTCATGATCGTCACCGGCTATCTCGGTGAGACGGGCGTTCCCGGTGCGCCGAGCACGATCATCCTGTTCGTCATCTCGTCGCTGGCGTGGTTCTACATCATCTGGCAGATCTTCCAGATCGACATCTCGAACGGGCCCGAGCACGCTCAGCGCGCTGTGCGCATCATGCGACTGTTCGTGGTTATCGGCTGGGCGATCTACCCGATCGCCACCGCGATCGAGCAGTTCCTGCAGATCGGTGGGGCTGACATCGCACTTGCCGTGAGTATCGCGGCGTGCATCTACGTCGTCGCCGACGTCATCAACAAGGTCGGCTTCGGCATCGTCGCCATCCAGGCGGCGAAGGTCTCGTCGGGAATCGGCGAGGTCGCGCCCTCGGCCGTCACGACCGACCCCGTCACGAAGTAACGCGGGCGGTTCTCCCGGGGGTGGGCTTTTCCGAGCCCGCCCCCGGTTTTTCGTGCGAGAGAACGCCCGCATAACGATTGCGTGGCGGTCACGAACCCCTCCGTCGCGCAGCGTTATTCTCTGAGCCAACCCACGCGGTGAACCCGCGCCCGAATTGAGGTCGGCATGACGGCACCCTCCGGTGGCCCCCGGACGGATTCCGGCGCGCTCTCCTCCCCGGTGCAGGTGTCTGGCCCAAGCTCGCCGTCGTCTCTGCCCACGGGGCCGACCGCGGTTCTGCGTCGAATCGGCGGCAGCGCGCTCACGGTTTTCCCCATCGCCCTGAGCGGCACCGTCTTCGGGTGGACCACCGATGGGCCGACGACGACGGCAATCCTGAACCGGTTCGTCGAACGCGGCGGTACATTCATCGACACCGCCGATTCGTACGCTGGCGGGCGCAGCGAAATCATGATCGGCAATTGGATGCGCGAGCGCGGCAACCGCGACCGGCTCACGATTGCGACGAAGGTCGGCAAGAGCGCCGACAACCCCGGTCTGTCCGCACCGGCAGTCGAGCGCGCGGTCAAGGCATCGCTGCAACGCCTTCGCGTCAGCCACATCGACCTGCTGTACCTGCACATCGACGATGAGTCGGTGCCGTTCGACGAGACGCTTCTGGCGGTCGACGAACTCATCCGCGCCGGCGACGTGCGGTACTTCGGGGGCAGTCATCACACGGGCAACCGACTGTTCGAGGCGCGAATCGCGTCAGGCCAACTCGGGGTCGCCCCGATGGTGGCGGTGCAGAACCACTACAACCTCGTGCATCGCGACGAGTATGAGGGTGATCTCGCGCGGGTTGTTGCCCAACTCGACCTGGGCGTCATGCCGAGGTTCGCGCTGGCCGGCGGCTTCCTGACTGGCAAGTACCGAAGCCGCGCCGACCTCGAACGGTACCGACGGGGGCCGGAGGCGGCGCCGCACCTCAACCGACACGGGCTCAAGCTGCTATCGACGATGGACCGCATCGCCGAACGCACTGGCACGACCGTGACCACCGTCGGCCTGTCGTGGCTACTGTCTCGACCGAGCGTCGTCGCACCGGTGGTGTCAGTGAGTCACCCCGATCAGCTGGATGCCGTGATGGCGGCCCCCTGGACGGCGCTGAGCCGCCACGAACTGACGGAACTCGACAGGGTCAGCGCGGAGCGCCGCACTCAGCGATAAGGCGCTCGGCGACCCGACGCAGGCCCGCCCGGGCGGCAACGTCATCGGCCATGTACGACCAGGCGTACGCGCCGTTGATTGCGAGCGTGAGCTCGTCGGCGGCCGCACCCGGCAGCGGGTGTCCCAGTTCGGCGAAGACCTCCGACAGTCGCGCGGCGACGTGGTCGGTGTAGGCCGAGGTGACCTCGCGCACGGGGTGCTGGCGGTCGGGGTACTCGGCCGCGGCGTTCATGAACGGGCAGCCCCGATAGCTTTCGCTCTCGATCGTGGCCTCGACCATGTCGACAACGCGACCGATGGTCGCGGCGGCACCGCGAGCATCCCCGATGGCATCCTCAAGCCGCGCTTCGCCGCGCTGGCGCTGAATCTCGACGTAGTCGAGCACGAGGCGATCCTTCGATCCGAAGTGCTTGTAGAAGGTGGCCTTCGTGACCGATGACTCGGCGATCAGCAGATCGACGCCGGTCGCGCGAATGCCCTCGTCATAGAACAGGCGCAACGCGGTGTCCAGGATGCGGATCTTGGCGGGGGCCATGGGGCGCTCGCGTCGCGCCGTGGCTACGGGGTTGGGGGCTGTCAGGGTCACCGGGGTCTCCTTGATCGGGGTGCGTGCCGTCACAGTAGCATGCGGACAGACAAGCTCGTCTGTCCGCAAGCGTACCGGTCTGCCCCCAATTCGGGGCACGGAGCCCCGGCGAGTCGTATCAGGCAATGGCCTAGGCTCGATGGGGCCGACAAAGGAGTGTGCGACGACGTGTCTCGGTATGTGTATCTGGTGCGACATGGAGAACAGCAAGACGCGGAACACGGACTTCCCGACGGCCCCCTGAGCGGGCGAGGGCAACGGCAGGCCCGCGCGATCGCTGAGCGGCTGAGCGGCGTTCCCTTCGCGAGCGTGCACACCTCGCCTCTGCAGCGGGCGGTCGAAACGGCGAACTACATGACCGAACGGATGCCCTCGATCGAGCCCCAGCTCTCGAGCCTGCTGATGGACTGCGTGCCGTCCGGCCCCGAACCGTCAATGCCCGCGGCCTTCGAGCCCTTCTTCGGTGGAATAACCCCGGAGGAGATCGCCGCCGGCGAGGCGCAGATGGCGGACGCCACGGCCGAATGGTTGTCGCCGTCCCGGGAGGACCGTCACGACCTGCTGATCACGCACAACTTCGTCATCGCGTGGTTTGTTCGCGAGGTCTTTGGCGCTCCGGCGTGGCGGTGGATGGGCGTCAATCAGGCGAACTGCGGGCTCACGATCATTCGCGTGCGCTCGGCCAAGCCGCCCGTGCTCGTGACCCACAACGACCTGGGGCATCTGCCCACGGAGTTGCGCACGGGGCTTCCCGTCGAGCAGCCCTTCTAGCGGTCGACGCTCGCCGCCGCGAGGCGGTCGAGTCGCGCTTTCGTGTAGGCCATGCTCGATGACTCGGTGCCGAGCAGCCGCCGCATGATCCCCAGCCCGATGCGCGTCGCCGTGATCGCCGGCCACCACGGGCGGCGGAGGCCGAGCATCCGCCGATATTCGGGGGGAAGAGACGCGACCGCGCCAGCGAAGAAGATGCGATAGACAGGGCCGGCACCGGGTCCCAGCGGGGGACGGCGGAGCCAGCGCACCGCATCATCGACGCGGTCGTCACGGCGCAATACGGGTCGGTAGGACGCGATGGCCGCGTGGAGGGCGTCACGCGTGCGCGGAGGATCGGCCATGCCCATCAGGCGGCCCGCGGTCGCCCACTCATCGACGTAGGCGTCAGCACCGCCGGGGATCGGCCCGCCCCACGTCTCGTGGCAGCCGAGGAAAGCGTCGGCGAAGACGCAGTGCACCCAGCCGATGAGGTCGGCGTCGTCGGCCGAGTACGACGCCGGCGCGCCGTCCGAGCCTGCGTAGTCTCCGCGTACCTTCTCGTGCAGGCGCGTGATCTGCTGGCAGACCTCCGTGGCGCGGGCGCGGTCCGCGAACGTCGTCGTCAGTACCCAGCGCACCGTGCCGGCGAGGCGTCCGAGTGGGTCCTCCTTGTAGCGGGAGTGATCGTGCACGCCGGCCATGGCGCCGGGGTGCAGGGTCTGCATGAGGAGGGCGCGAATGCCGGCGACGACCGTGGGGATCCCGTTGTGTACCTCCCACACGGCCGAGCCCGGGCCGAAGAAACCCTCGTCGTCTCCGTCGGCGAGCGCACGCACCCAGGCGGGCTGACCGTTCGGGTCGCCCGAGAAGATCGTGAGCACTCGGGCGCGCATGCGCGTGACGGCGGCGGGTCGGGCCATGATGGAGCGAGCGTGCCACACGCTGCTGGGCATGACTCGAAAGCGGGCTGAGTGAGGCGGGGGCAGGCCCGTGACGCCGTGTTGCGAAAATACCCCTGGGGGTATACCCTCAGTGCATGAGCGAAACCCGCACCTACGTCATCATCGGTGGCGTCGCTGGCGGCATGTCCGCAGCCACCCGCTTGCGCCGCCTGGACGAGCGCGCCCGCATCATCGTCGTCGAGAGAGGAGAGCACGTCTCCTTCGCCAACTGCGGTCTGCCGTACCACGTGGGCGGGGTGATCGACGACCGCGATGCCCTCATCCTGCAGACGCCTGCCGCTCTCGGAGAGCGCTTCGCGCTCGACGTGCGGGTGCGCACGGAGGCGATCGCGATCGACCCGGATGCGCGGACGGTCACGGTGCGCGACCTCGCCTCGGGAGGCGAGGAGAGCATCCCGTACGACGCTCTCGTTCTGAGCCCCGGCGCGTCGCCGGTGCGCATCCCGATTCCAGGCGTTGAGCGCGGCCTCGTCCTGCGCGACCTCGCCGACATGGACGCGATCATCGCCGCGGCTGACGGTGCCACGCACGCAGTCGTCGCCGGCGCGGGTTTCATCGGGCTCGAACTCGCCGAGAATCTGCACCATCGCGGGCTCGACGTGACCGTCGTGGAAATGCTGCCGCAGGTTTTGCGACCCTTCGATGTCGAGATGGCCGAGCTGGTTGCACAGCGCATTCGAGAGGCCGGGGTCACTCTGCGCCTCGAGACGAGTCTTGCCGCCATCGGTGACAAGCACGTCGTCGTGGGGGAGGGCGAGCAGATTCCTGCCGACCTCGTCGTCCTGAGCGTTGGAGTGCGCCCCGAGAGCGGGCTCGCGCGCGACGCCGGACTCACGCTCGACGAGCGCGGCTACATCGTCGTCGACGACTACCAGCGCACGTCCGATCCGCACATCTGGGCGGTGGGGGATGCGGTGGTCAAGCAGCGCGTCGAGGGCCCGGCCACGCCGGTCTGGCTCGCCGGCCTGGCCAACCGGCACGGCAGGCTCGCCGCCGACGCGATCGCCGGGCGAGCCCACGCGGCTGTCCCCGCCCTCGGGACCGCAATCATCGGGCTGTTCGGCCTCACCGCCGCGGCGGTCGGGCGCACCGAGCGCGAGCTGCGCAACGAGGGCCGCGCGATCCGGGTGATCCACACGCACCCCCTGGACCACGCCGGCTACTACCCGGGGGCGACCCAACTCGCGATGAAGCTGATCGTTGACGAGCAGACCGACCGCATCCTCGGCGCACAGGCCGTCGGCGAGTCGGGTGCCGACAAGCGCATCGACGTCATCGCCACCGCGATGGCCGGCGGACTCACCGCCAGCGCGCTCGCCGACCTCGAACTGGCCTACGCGCCACAGTTCGCGAGCGCCAAAGATCCGGTGAACATGCTGGGCTATGTCGCCGACAACCTGGCGAGCGGTGAGCGGAGCGTGCAGTGGCACGAGCTCCCTGCCCGCCAGGCCGACGGCTGGATCCTCGTCGACGTGCGAACGGACGAGGAGAACGCCGCCGGAGCGATTCCGGGCTCACGGCTGATTCCGCTCGACGAGCTCCGAGCGCACACCGAGGGCTTGCGCGGCGAGCGCGTCATCGTGCACTGCAAGGTCGGTCAGCGCGGCCACACCGCGGCGCGACTGCTGGAGCAGTACGGTGTGACGGTGGCCAATCTCGACGGCGGCTACCTCACCTGGTCAGCCGGCGCCGCCGCCACGGGGCTCCCCACGAAAGGACACGCCGCATGAGTGCCGAGATCGATGTCGACCAGCTCGTCCAGGTGATGGCGAACGGAGCGCGTGTGATCGACGTGCGCGAGCCCGACGAGTACGCCGAGGCGCGCGTCCCTGGAGTGCAGCTCATTCCGCTGGCGACGATCCCCGACGCGGTGGGCGAGCTGGCGACCCACGACGACACGGTCTACGTGATTTGTCGCTCGGGGGCGCGTAGCCTTCGGGCAGCCGACTACCTGAACGCCAACGGCGTCGAGGCCGTGTCGGTTGCGGGCGGCACCATGGCGTGGATCCAACGGGGGCTCGACTACGAAACCGGAGAAGGCGCATGACCACCATTCCTGCCGATGAGGTTGGCCGCATCGTTAACCGGCTACGCCGCGCTCAGGGTCAGCTCGGCGCGGTGCTCTCCATGATCGAAGACGGTCGCGATTGTCGCGACATCGTCACGCAACTCTCCGCCGTGTCCAGCGCTGTTGACCGTGCCGGATTCGCGATCATCGCCTCGGCGATGAAAGAGTGCCTGCGCGAAGACAGCGACGATCAGGCACTCGAGGTCGCGCAGCTCGAGAAGATGTTCCTCAGCCTGTCGTAGCGTCGTCGAGGCGACGCCCCAGCCAGACGTTCGCGTTGGGGTTGTCGTTGTACGGCTCGACCGGACGAAACCCGAGCGCCCGATAGAGGGCGGCCGCCGAGGCGAGTGAATCGTGTGAGTCGAGCACCAACTCTTGCGCGCGGAATTCGTCGCGCGCCCGGCGCATCAGTTCACGAACGAGCTCGGCGCCGACACCCGCCCCGCGCGCGTGAGGCTGAACCCAGAGGTGTTTCAGTTCAGCGCGACGTCCGTCGGGGCCGTCAGCGAGCATCCGAATGCCGGCGCAGCCGACGTCGGCCGCCTCGCCGGCGAGGTTCTCGCCCTCCGCGATGAGAAAGACGCCGCGCTCGCCGGTCAATTCCTCCGGCCGCGCGGGCGCGACCCGGTACGAGAGCCCCTGCTTCGCGAACGCCGCGGCCCGCCACGCGGCGTACTGCTCGAGCAGGATGCGCGCGGCCGGGTCGTCGGCGGCGCTCACGCGAAAGACGGTCACGCCCACCGAGCGTAGTCAGGTCCCGGCGTTCGTGCGGAAGCACGCGACTAGGCTCAAGTCATGGTCACCCGGGTCGCCGTCGTCGGCGCGAGCGGACGCCTCGGCTCCGTCGCGTGCGACGTCATCGCACAGCAGTCCGATCTCGTTCTCGCCGCCCAGCTGAACTCGCGCAGCGACCTCGACGAGATGCTCGGCTCCGACGTCGTGCTCGACGTCACGACGCCTGGGGTCTCCGGCACCGTGGTCGACCACGCGGTTCGGGCTGGCCTCGACGTCGTCGTCGGCACGAGCGGCTGGAGCGAGGAGCGCCTGCGCACCCTGCGCGCCCTCCTCGCCGAGCACCCCGAGCGAGGCGTCATCGTCGTGCCGAACTTTTCGGTCGGCTCGGTCCTCGCCACGCACTTCGCGACGATCGCGGCCCGCTTCTACGAGTCGATCGAGATCGTCGAGGGGCATCACGCGGCGAAGGTCGACTCGCCGTCGGGCACCGCCGTGCGCACCGCCGAGCTCATCGGCCGTGCCCGCGCCGAGATCGGCCCCGTCGTCGCCCCGCACGTTGACCAGCGGGCCCGCGGGCAGCAGGTGGCCGGCGTGCCGGTGCACTCGCTGCGACTGCAGGGCGTCGTCGCGCAGCAGGAGGTGCACTTCGGCGGCGACGGCGAAGTGCTCACGCTCCGCCACCAGACGCAGTCGGCGTCGAGTTACGAGCAGGGCATCCTCGCGGCGTTGCGCGCCGCGACCGCCCACACCGGACTGACGGTCGGGCTCGACACCCTCATCGGGCTCACCGGGCAGGGCACGTGACCCGCGCCCGCCTCGGCGTCGCCGTCATGGCGCTGCTGCTCGCGCTCTACCTCGTCGTCGTGGCGCTGTACGCCGTGCGACTCGTGGGTGACCCCCTACCCGTCGTGCAGGCGATGGGGTGGGCCCTGATCGTGCTCCCGCTCATCGGCGGCTGGGCGCTCATCGCCGAGATCCGCTTCGGATTCGCCGCCGAGCGACTCGCAGGTCTGCTCGAAGCGGAGGGCGGGCTTCCCGACGACACCCTGCCCGCGACGGCCAGCGGCCGCCTCGACCGGGAACACGCCGACGAGCTATTCCTGCGCTATCGGGCCGAGGTTGAGGCCGACGAGAAACCATGGCAGAACTGGTTCCGGCTCGCGCTCGCCTACGACGCCGCCCGAGACAGGCGCCGTGCTCGCTGGGCGACGCGCGAGGCGATTCGCCGCGAACGCGACAGCCGGCGCTGACGCGCGGCGCGCATCCCGAAATCGGATGCTCGCGGCGGCTTCTCTACGCGGCCGCCCGCTGCGGGTTCACGAGCGCCTGAATTGCGTCCTCCACCGTCTCGTCACGGAAGGTGAAGCCGTCGTCAAGCAGGCGTTGCGGAACGACCTTCTGGCTCGCGAGCAGCAGTTCGCGGCCCGCCTCACCCATGCCGACCGAGATGAGTTTCTCGGGCAGCGTGAACAGGTGCCAGCGGTGCATCGCGGCGGCGAGCGCGCGGGTCGCGCGATCGCTCGTCGCCGGGGTCGGGCCGGCCAGGTTCACCGGCCCGCTGAGGCTCGACGTGAGGAGGTGCCGGATCGCCGCCGCCTCGTCGTACAGGCTGATCCACGGCCAGTGCTGGCCACCGGTGGCGACGCGGGCCGCCGCGCCGAGCCCGGTGAGCACGCGAAGCGGGGTCATGGCGCCGCCCGGCCCGATGACGAGGCCGGTGCGCGCAAGGACGACGCGCGTCTCTTCGGGCGCGAGCAGGGCAGCCTCCTCCCACGCCGCGACGACGTCGGCCAAGAAGCCCTCACCGCGGGACGCGTTCTCGTCGAGACGCACGGCAGGCTGGTCGCCGTAGATGCCGACCGCCGAGCCGCTGACGAAGACGCGCGGGGGAGTGCTGGCCATCCCCATCGCCTCCGCGAGGGCGCGGGTGGCGTGCACGCGCGACTCGAGGATTTGCTTCTTCCAGCCGGACGTCCAGGGGATGCGCGAGATGGAGGCGCCCGACAGGTTGACCACCGCATCCACTGATTCGAGGATGCGGAAGTCGAGCACGCGAGATTCGGGGGACCAGGCGAACTCGGTGTCGTTCTTCGGGGTGCGACGAACGAGCGTCAGCACCTCGTGACCGTCTGCGCGCAACTGGCTCTGCAGCTCGGTGCCGATCATGCCGGAGGCGCCCGCGATCAGCACCCGGAGGGGCGTGGATGCTGCCATTTAGGCGAGCGTCGCTTCGAGCGTGATCGAGACGCCCGCGAGAGCGGCGGAGACGGGGCAGCCCGTCTTGGCGTCCTCGGCGAAGGTGGCGAACTGCTCGGGGCTGAGGCCGGGAACCTTCGCGTTGACGAGCAGGTGGCTGCCCGTGATGCCCTCACCCGGCTGGAACGTCACCGCAGCCGTCACCTGCAGGCTCTCGGGCGGGTGACCTGCGCCCGTCAACGCGTGCGACAACGCCATTGAATAGCAGGCCGAGTGTGCTGCGCCGAGCAGCTCTTCAGGGTTCGTGGTGCCCGCCACACCCTCACTGCGGGCAGCCCACGTGACGGGAAACTCGGCGGAGTCGGAGGTGTCGAGCGAGGTGGTTCCGTGCCCCTCGGTCAGTGATCCGAACCAGAGGGTCGTTGCTTCGCTCGTCACTGCCATGGCTGGTCTCCTTCGTCGCCGTGCGGTCGGGAGCACAAGCCTAGAGCGCGGGGCCGCACGTCGGTAGGGAGGACTCTCAGGCGGTGCGGCGGCCGATCAGGCCGGCGCGCACGAGCAGCACGTACATCTGGCAGCCGAGGCAGTACGCGAACGCAGCGTTCAAGAAGGCCGCAACAAAGGCGGTGGCAGCGGCGACCGCCAGCGCGCCCGGCACGCCCAGCAGGTGCAGCACCAGACCCGTGCCGGTGACGAGCAGGCCGACTCCCTGGGCAAACGTGGGAGCGGCCGGGTCTTCGCGCTCGCTTGGCGGGCCGAGACGCGGGGCGACTAGCGCACGGAACACGGCCCCGTAGGGGTGTCGCTGGATGCCCGCGAACGCACCCCACGCGAAGAGCGCCACCAGTACGACGAGAAGCAGGGCCGCGGGTTCGAGCAGGCGGTCGACGGCCGTCGCGGAGATCGGGGTGACAAGGGCGAGGCCCACGGTCACGAGCAACAGCACGCTCGTGATGGCGGCGCCGAAGCGCGGGCCGCGCGGGTCGATGCCGGTCGCGGCGGGCGATGCGGCGCTCACGCGGCGACCTCTTCGCGAATGGTGCGAGCATCCTGCAGCGTCTGGCGCACCGTGTCGACGGTTGCGGCGCCGATGATGCGAGAGCGCACGCGACCGGCGCGGTCGACCACAAGGGTGGTCGGGGTGCTCATGATGCCGAGCTCGCGCACCAGTTCGGGATGCTCGGTGACATCAATCTCGCGGTGACCGACCGTCGCGTCGTCGCTCGCCAGCTGCCCGCCCACGCGGCGCATGGCGGCACAGGCCGAGCAGACTGGGCTCGACAGCTGCAGCAGGGTGAGCTCGGCTCCGTCGGCGGTCAGGGCGCGGTCAACGTGCTGGCCGTCGGCGCGCACGCGACCCTGCGCGGCGCGCACGGCGATGCCGATGAGGGCCGACACCGCGACAAGCGCGGCCAGCGTTGCGAGAGCGAACAGGGGATCCACGCACAAGAAAATACGGGGCCCGCCCGAAATATTCCCCGCCTGTGACGCCGCGTGACGCCGCGTGCGGGCGTGTGGCGGCCTCTGCTGTCGGCGCGGGCGGCTAGGGTTTCGACCGTGAGCGAGCAGTCAGACGAGGTCGTGTTCCGGTCCGATGTGACGGTTGAGCTGGTGCGCTCGAGCGCCGCTGATTCCGACGTGCTGTTCGCGGCGCGCGTGTCGACGCAGGGCGAGAAGACGCTCGACGCGGCCGCCGCCGGCGACGCGGCGACGGTGCGCGACCGCGGGCTCATCAACTACCTGATGCGCGACCGGCACGGCTCGCCGTTCGAGCACAACTCGATGACCTTCTACGTGCAGGCGCCGATCTTCGTCTTCCGCGAGTTCATGCGCCACCGCATCGCCTCCTACAACGAAGAGTCGGGCCGCTACCGCGAGCTGCGCCCGGTGTTCTACGTGCCGGGCCCCGAGCGCAACCTCGTGCAGGTCGGAAAGCCCGGCGCCTACGAGTTCCTGCCCGGAACGCCTGAGCAGCACGCCCTCGTCGACGCCGAGGTGCGCGCGTCGTGCGAGGCCGCATACGCCTCGTACCAGCGGATGCTCGATGCCGGCATCGCGCGCGAGGTCGCGAGGGCGGTGCTCCCCGTCACGATCTACTCGACGATGTACGTGACGATGAACGCGCGCTCGCTCATGAACTTCCTCAGCTTGCGCACAAAGCGCGAGGGCACGCACTTCCCGTCGTTCCCGCAGCGCGAGATCGAGATGGTCGCCGAGCAGATGGAAGAGCACTTCGCCGAGCTCATGCCGCTCACCTACGAGTCGTTCAACACGAACGGCCGCGTCGCCCCGTAGGTCCCGTCCCGCGTCGCCCCGTAGGTCCCGCCCCGCGTCACCCCGTCCCGCGCCGCGTCACCCCGCCCCGCGCCGTCCCCGCGCAGGCGCGCCGCTCCGCCCCGCGCCGTTCAATCGAGCCACGATCCCCGCCTGACGACGTCACGCGTGTCCGCGACGTCAGTTGTGGCTGCACGGTTTCGGCGCGTCACATGCTTACAGCGGCGTGTTTTCGGCGCGGGCTGACCTCGCGGACACCAATCCTCCCGATGCGCGTGTCATGCCCTCCGTTGCACGAGTGTCGACCACCGCGCGACGCGTGCACTGCGGACGCCTGATGGTTCCGCCATGAAGACACCGTCCATTCACCAACGACTCGCCGATCTCGACGGCATCGCTCATGTGTCCGAACTTGCCCTCACTGCGACGCAATCGCGCCGCCTGCGTCGGGCCTATGCGCGGGGCCTCGTTCTGCGGCCACGCCTAGGCATCTACGCGCTCCCGTCGTCGACGGTGGATGCACGACGCGCAGCCGCCATCGGAGGTCGCCTCGCGGCCACGTCCGCTCTGGGGCAGCACGGGCTATGGGTGCCCGACCCCCGCGTCGTCCCGGCGGTGAGATTCCTGCACGTTGAGGTGTCCGGCACGTATCGCGTCGAGCCGATGGCATGCGAGCCACTCGTGTCCGTCGTGCTGTGGAACCGACACGCGGTGGGGCGCCCCCTCGGGATGCAGCCCATGTTGGAGACCCTTCGACAGTGCGCGGAACTTCTCCCTCCAGCGCAGGCGGTCGCGGTGCTCGACTCAGCGTTGCGGCGAACGACTCTGACGCGCAGCGGCCTGCTGCGCGCCGCCCGATCCTGGACATTGCGTACGCGTGAGGTGGCGGCGCGCACCGATGGTCGTGCCGAATCTGGCACGGAAAGCATCCTGCGCATTCTGCTCGCAGATGCGGGCATCACCGCGATCCCTCAGCCGCGCATCCCGACTGGTGATCACCATCGCGCGGACCTGTTGATCGGCGACCGACTGCTCATCGAGTGCGACAGCGAAGCGCACCACGCCGATCCTGCGTCTCGTCGCGCTGACCTCCGCCGAGACCTTCACCTCCAGGCGATCGGGTTTCACGTCATCCGTGTCGACTATCGCGATCTGGTTGACGACCCCGCAGGAGTGATCGGCTTGATCCTCGCGGTCGTATCGCGTGGAGAGCACCTGTCCGCGGCGTCAGCGTGGACATCCGACACGCCGCCGCGGGCGCCGCACTGAGGAGCGTTGCGCCGGACAGCTGACGTCGCGGACACGTCAGTGCCGGACCGCACACGTCGCGGATACGTCATCGCCGGCGTTCGGTGCCCGAGACACCGAAGCGTGCAGCTACCGCACGGACCCGCAGGGCGCGCCGCCCGCTCACCGCGGTAGCCTGGGTACGTGAGTGCAGCGAACCCCTTCGGCCAGGTCTTGGTCGCCCTCGTGACGCCGATGACCGCCGACGGCGAGGTCGACTGGCCGGGCGTCGAGCAGCACATCGACTATCTGTGCACGCACGGCGCCGACGGCATTGTCGTCACCGGCACGACGGGCGAGACGTCGACGCTCACCGACGCCGAGAAGTTGCGCCTCGTGACCGTGGGCAAAGAGGTTGCGGCGGGGCGGGCATCCATCATCACGGGCGGCGGCTCGAACGAGACGGCGCACGCGATCGAGTTGTACAAGGCCAGCGAGAAGGCGGGCGCCGACGGCGTCATGGTCGTCACCCCGTACTACAACAAGCCCACGCAGGCGGGTGTCCTGACCCACTTCCGCATGATCGCCGACGCGACCGACCTGCCGGTGATCCTGTACGACATCCCGGGCCGCGCGGGCATCGAGATCAAGTACGAGACGATTCTGCGCGCTGCGAAGCACCCGAACATCGTGGCGGTGAAGGATGCGAAGGGCGACCTTTCTGAGGTCAGCCGCGTCATGAATCAGACCGACCTCATGTATTTCGCCGGCGACGACGCGAACGTTCTGCCGACGCTCGCGATCGGCGGCGCCGGCCTCATCGGCGTGACGGCGAACATCGCGCCCGCCCCGTACCGAGCAATCGTCGACGCGGTGAACGCGAACGATCTGGCGACGGCAACGCGCCACCACCAGCTGCTCGAGCCGCTCGTTCGGGCGATCATGACCCATGTTCCTGGCACGGTCGCCGCGAAGTACGTGTTGCACGGCCTCGGTCGCATCGGTTCGCCGCGCGTGCGCCTACCCCTCGTCGGCCCCGAAGACCACGAGGCGGCGATCATCGAAGACGAGATGGCGCTGGTGAAGGACGTCGACGGCGTTGACCTCACCCGCTTCCGCCCCGATCGCAATGCGGCGGCGGGCGGCGCCCTCCCGAAGGTCGCCGGCACCACCCGATAAGACTCCACCCGGGGGCGCGAGGCCCCGCCAACCGGCCCGGGAACGGGCCCGAACGAGAACTCAGAGGTCCGTCCCTTATGCCCCACGCCATTGAAGACGCCCCCGCGCTCGAACCCGGAACCCTCCGCGTCACGCCGCTCGGCGGCATCGGTGAGGTCGGCCGCAACATGGCCGTGTTCGAGTTCGACGGCAAGCTGCTCATCGTCGACTGCGGCGTGCTCTTCCCCGAGGAGCACCAGCCCGGTGTCGACCTGATCCTGCCTGACTTCTCGCCGATCCGCGACCGCCTCGACGACGTCGTCGGTGTCGTGCTCACCCACGGCCACGAAGACCACATCGGAGCGGTTCCGTACCTGTTGCGCCTGCGCGCGGACATTCCGCTCATCGGCTCGCAGCTCACGCTCGCCCTGATTGAGGCGAAGCTCAAGGAGCACCGCATCAGCCCGTACACCCTCGCGGTGAAGGAGGGGCAGCGCGAGCGCCTCGCCCCCTTTGATCTCGAATTCGTCGCGGTGAACCACTCGATTCCGGATGCTCTCGCCGTCGCCATTCGCACCCCTGCGGGCCTCGTGCTGCACACCGGCGACTTCAAGATGGACCAACTGCCGCTCGATGGCCGCATCACTGACCTCCGCGCGTTCGCCCGTCTCGGCGAGGAGGGCGTCGACCTGTTCATGACCGACTCGACGAACGCCGACGTGCCGGGATTCACGCCCGTCGAGCGCGAGATCGGCAACGTGCTCGAGAGCGTCATCGCGAAGGCCCCGCGCCGCGTGATCGTCGCGAGCTTCTCGAGCCACGTGCACCGCGTGCAGCAGGTGCTCGATGCTGCTCACGCGAACGGCCGCCGGGTGGCGCTGCTCGGCCGTTCGATGGTGCGCAACATGGGGATCGCCGCGGAGCTCGGCTACCTGAAGGTGCCCGAGGGCATTCTCATCGACCACCGCAAGGCCGCGGACCTGCCCGACGACCGCATCGTGTACATGTCGACGGGTAGCCAGGGCGAGCCGATGGCTGTTCTCGCCCGCATGGCGAACCTCGAGCACCAGGTCGAGATCGGCGAGGGCGACACGGTCATCCTGGCCTCGAGCCTGATCCCGGGCAACGAGAACGCGGTCTACCGCGTCATCAACGGTCTGACCGCGCTGGGCGCGAACGTCGTCCACAAGGGCAACGCCCGCGTTCACGTGAGTGGCCACGCCGCCGCCGGTGAGCTGCTCTACTGCTACAACATCGTGCGCCCGAAGAACGTCATGCCGGTGCACGGCGAGGCCCGCCACCTGGTGGCGAATCAGCGCCTTGCTATCGAGACGGGCATCCCGGTCGAGAACACGGTGCTCGCCGAGAATGGAACCGTCATCGACTTGAAGGACGGCGTCATTCGCGTGGTCGGCCAGCTCGATCTCGGTGAGGTCTACGTCGACGGATCAACCGTCGGCGAGATCACGGATGCTGACCTCAAGGACCGCCGCATCCTCGCCGAGGAGGGCTTCATTTCGATCTTCGTCGCGGTCGACGCGCAGACCGGCAAGGTCGTTGTGGGACCCGAAATTCACGCGCGGGGCTTCGCCCCCGACGACAGTGTGTTCGACGACGTGATCCCGCAGCTCGTGCGCGCCCTGTCGGAGGCGGCCGAGAACGGCACGCGCGACAGTCACGCGTACAGCCAGATCGTGCGCCGCACGGTGGGCCGCTGGGTCAACACGCAACACCGCCGCCGGCCCATGATCGTGCCGGTCGTCGTCATCGCCTAAGCGTGTCAGTCCCGGGCGCGACTGTCGCGCGCGGGTACCGTGTCGGGCATGGCCTCCGGCTCCCGCACGACACGAACGCGCCCGCAGTCGGGCGGGTCGTCGCGCGCGTCGTCGCGTACTTCGTCGAAGCGGTCCGACACGGCGCCGACGAAGAAGCTGCCCGCATCGAAGCGGCCGGCCGCGAAGGCCCCCGCTTTTGAGCCGAACGAGCCCGGTCTGCTGACGCGTGCCTGGATGGGCCTCGCCCACGCGACGGGCGCCGCGTTCCGCCTGTTCGGCCGCGAGACCCTGGCGAAGGAGGACCGCCGCGACGGCGTGCCGTTCTTCCTCGTGGTGCTCGCCGGCCTCGGGGCGCTCGTCGAGTGGTTCCTGTTCGGCGACCCGGTCGCGGTCGCACTCGACGCCTTCACTTTCGGTGGGCTCGTGGGCCGCGTCGCCTTCGCGCTGCCGGTCATCATGCTGATGTTTGCCGCCTGGTTGTTCCGGCACCCGGCGAGCGTGCACGACAACACGCGCATCGGCATCGGGCTGGGCCTGCTCATCGCGAGTGTCAGTGGCCTCTGCCACATCGCGCTCGGCGCGCCGAGCCCGTCTGATGGCGCCCCCGTGCTCGCCCAGGCGGGCGGCCTGATCGGCTGGGTGCTCGGTGGGGTGCTGTTGCTCGCCACCGTGTGGGTTGCGGTGCCGGTGCTCGTGGTCCTCGCCGCACTGTCGGTGCTCATCATGACGAAGACCCCGCCGAACCGTATCGGCGCCCGGCTGCGTGAGCTGTACGCTTACCTCTTCGGCGCCGAGCTCGCGGAGCGGCCCGAGAAGCCGAAGGCGCAGTCCACCGACAGCGACGCCGACGCCGACGAGTTCGGCTCGCTGACCGACCTGGGCCTTGACATGGAGGACGAGTCGTCGATGCCGTGGTGGCGCAAGGGCAAGGCGCCACGCCACGAGGAGCTGCCGTTTGACTCCGCCGTCGAGCGCGACCAGCCGACCGACGTGATCGACCCTGAGGCACTCGCCCGAGTCTCCGACGACCTGACCGCGGTCGCCGACGCCGCCGAGCAGGCGGTTCAGCGTTTCACGGGCGAGCAGCCGTCGCCGTCCGCCGCCCCCGCCGCGACGCCCGCGGCCGGTGGCGACGCCCTCGACATCGATGACGACGCGGATGCTCGCCCCGAGCATCCGACGCCCGTTTCGTCGGGTGCGCCGACGCGCCCGTACCGCCTTCCTGCGCCGAGCGTGCTCGAGCAGGGCACGCCGCCGAAGGCGCGCAGTGCCGCGAACGACGCTGTCGTCGCAGCCATCACCGATGTGCTCGAACAGTTCCAGGTTGATGCGAAGGTGACGGGCTTCAGCCGCGGACCGAGCGTCACGCGCTACGAGATCGAGCTGGGGCCGGGCGTCAAGGTCGAACGGTTCACCGCCTTGACGAAGAACATCTCGTACGCGGTCGCGAGCAACGAGGTGAGCATCCTGTCGCCGATCCCGGGCAAGAGCGCGATCGGGGTCGAGATTCCGAACACCGACCGCGAGATCGTGACCCTCGGCGACGTGTTGCGATCGAGCGCGTCGGCGAAGAGTCTGCATCCGATGTCGATCGGCGTTGGTAAAGACGTCGAGGGCGGCTACGTGGTCGCGAATCTCGCGAAGATGCCCCACCTCCTGGTCGCCGGTTCAACCGGCTCGGGTAAGTCGAGCTTCATCAACTCGATGATCACGAGCCTTCTGATGCGGGCGAAGCCGGCCGAGGTGCGCATGGTGCTGATCGACCCGAAGCGGGTCGAGCTTGCCGCCTATCAGGGGGTTCCGCACCTCATCACTCCCATCATCACGAACCCGAAGAAGGCGGCCGAGGCGCTGCAGTGGGTCGTGAAGGAGATGGACATGCGGTACGACGACCTCGCGTCGTTCGGGTTCCGCCACATCGACGACTTCAACCGTGCCGTGCTCGCGAACGAGATCGTGTTGCCCGAGGGCAGCCAACGCAAACTTCAGCCGTACCCCTATTTGCTCGTCGTCGTCGACGAGCTCGCCGACCTGATGATGGTGGCCCCGCGCGACGTCGAAGACTCGATCGTGCGCATCACGCAGTTGGCCCGCGCGTCGGGCATCCACCTCGTACTCGCCACCCAGCGACCGAGCGTCGACGTCGTCACCGGGCTCATCAAGGCGAACGTGCCGAGCCGCCTCGCGTTCGCCGTGTCGAGCATGACCGACAGCCGCGTCATCCTCGACCAGCCGGGCGCTGAGAAGCTCATCGGCCAGGGTGACGGCCTGTTCCTTCCGATGGGGGCCAACAAGTCCATGCGCGTGCAGGGCGCGTGGGTGACCGAGGGCGAGATCGCTGCGGTCGTGAAGCACGTGAAGGATCAGGCTCGCCCCGAGTACCGCAGCGACGTGGCCGCCGAGGCACAGAAGCGCGAGATCGACGCCGACATCGGGGACGACCTCGAGGTGCTGCTCGCCGCCGCCGAGCTGGTCATCACGACGCAGTTCGGCTCGACGTCGATGCTGCAGCGCAAGCTCCGCGTGGGCTTCGCGAAGGCCGGTCGTCTGATGGATCTGCTCGAGTCGCGCGAGATCGTCGGCCCGTCGGAGGGTTCGAAGGCTCGTGACGTGCTCGTGACGGCCGACCAGCTCCCCGAGGTGCTGGCGCGCCTACGCGGCGAGGATCCGCCCTCGTCCGGCGCCCAGCCCACCGGCCAGGCCCCGGCACTCGTCGGCGACGATCCCGTCGACGCGATGACGCGCGGCTATCCTGAAGAGCAGGCCTCCTCCGACGAGGACGCCTGGAGCCTGACCGGGCGCGAGTGATTCCCCCGGTCTCATTCCCGGGGGAGGGGACGCGGTGACCTCACGCGACGGTGGCCCGAGCTTCCCGATGCGCGGACGCGTGATCGCGGACGGCGACACTCCGGCCTCGAGCGGCAACATCGCCAACATCATCACGATCGTGCGCATCCTGTTGGTGCCGGTCTTCGTGGTGCTGCTCGTTCTGGATGGCGGCGCCGATGGCTGGCTTCGTCTCACGGCCGCGCTGCTGTTCATCGTCGCCATCGCGACGGATGGAGTCGACGGCTTCCTCGCCCGCCGCCGTAACCTGGTCACCGACCTCGGCATTCTGCTCGACCCGATCGCCGACAAATTGCTGACCGGTGCGGCTCTCGTCATGCTGGCGGTGCTGGCCGAGTTGCCCTGGTGGGTGGTGATCGTGATCCTCGTACGCGAGTGGGGCATCACGCTGTTCCGCTTCGCGATGCTGCGCAACCGTGTGATTCCCGCATCCCGGGGCGGCAAGCTGAAGACGGTGATGCAGTCGGTGGCGATCTCGTTCGCGCTGGTGCCGCTGTGGGTCGTGTTCGGCGACTGGATCCACTGGGTGAACACCGGGCTCATGACGATCGCCGTCGTGCTCACGGTGGTGACCGGTCTCGACTACCTCTGGAAAGCCTGGCGGAGCCGTAATGACGAGCCCGCGGGTGTCGACACCGAGCCCGCCGGCGCCGAGCCTGCCGACTCCGACCCGCGGGGCGCATGACTGCGTCGCCCGCCTCCCGCATCGTTCTGACGATGGCGGCGCGTGGGCAGACGCTGGCCGTCGCTGAGTCGCTGACCGGGGGGATGCTCACTGCCCGCCTCGTCGACGTCCCGGGCGCCTCCGCGGTGGTCCTCGGCGGCATCGTTGCCTACGCGACGCCCCTGAAGCAGTCGCTGTTGGATGTGCCAGCGGGCCTTCTCGACGAGCACGGCCCCGTGCATCCCGATGTGGCGATCGCGATGGCACGCGGCGTGCGCGAGCGCCTCGCCGTCGACGGGTCCGTCGCCGACGTGGGCGTCGCCACGACGGGAGTCGCGGGGCCCGACCCCCAGGGGGACTCCCCGGTCGGCCTCGTCTACGTTGCGGTGGCGGATGCTCGGGGCGCGCTGGTGCGCGAGCTGCGCCTCGCGGGCGATCGCGTCGCCATCCGGGAGGGTGCGGTGCAGGCCGCACTTGACGGGCTTCTCGACCTACTCGACGGACGGGAATAGCGCAGGTGACGGTCGTGTTACACCAAGCGTCCTGACACGGGTTCCCCAGTGTTTCGGGTTTACAGTGAAGTCACACGGATCGGGTAGTGTTACCGCCCCGGTAGCAGATACCCGCCGCGAGAGACGTAAAGGAGGCCGCCATGGTTCTGGTCCGACAAGAGATCGGCGAAGTCCTCCGCGACGTGCGCCTGCAAAAGGGTCGCACCCTGCGTCAGGTCGCGAGCCGTGCCAGCGTGGCGCTCGGGTATCTCAGCGAGGTCGAGCGCGGCCAAAAGGAGGCATCGAGCGAGATCCTCGCGTCCGTCGCCGAAGCGCTCGACACCCCCATCTCGACGATCATGCGCGAAGTGGGCGACCGCCTCGCGGTCATCGAGGGTCTGACGACCGTGCCTGACACTCTCCCCGACGACCTGGTCGCCGAGTTCGACGCCGACCTGGCCGTTCGCTAGCGTGCGGGTCACGCTCTGAAACTCTCGGAGTTCCGGCGCGCGGTCGTAGACGAATTCGGCGACGCCTACGGGCGATCGCTCGTTCGCGACCTCGTACTCGGAGACGTCGGCGACCGCACGGCCGAGCAGGCGCTCGCCGCGGGAGTTGCGCCGCGCGAGGTGTGGTTCGCGCTGTGCTCGGCGACCGACGTGCCCCGCGAGCGCTGGCACGGCGCGGGTCGGCCGGAACCGCGGCCCGATCGGTGACACGCCGCGCGCAATCACTCGAACATGTGTTCGTTCGTGACCTAGACTCCCTCACAGCGGCAGTCGAACACCTCTGAGTGCACAGTGTGGCCCGGCCCGCCGACGATGTCGGCGGTCGTGCGTACCGTTCACCGCGAGGCGGCAGACGCCGTCACCGCCTTGTCGCATCCCGGCCGTCCTTGCTCCATCGGGCGACCGGCACGGCGATAGCCGATAGGCGAACCGCGCACGACACAGAGAGAAGAGACGACCATGCCCTCACCCGCAGACCGCGAAAAGGCCCTCGAGACGGCCCTCGCGCAGATTGATCGACAGTTCGGCAAGGGCAGCGTCATGCGCCTCGGCAGCGATGAGCGCGCTCCGGTCGCCGTGATCCCCACCGGGTCGATCGCCCTCGACGTCGCGCTCGGTATCGGCGGCCTGCCGAAGGGTCGCATCATCGAGATTTACGGCCCCGAGTCGTCCGGTAAGACGACGCTCACCCTGCACGCGATCGCGAACGTTCAGCGCGCGGGCGGCATCGCCGCATTCATCGACGCCGAGCACGCGCTCGACCCCGACTACGCGCAGAAGCTGGGCGTCGACATCGACCAGCTGCTCGTGTCGCAGCCCGACACCGGTGAGCAGGCTTTGGAAATCGCCGACATGCTCGTGCGCTCAGGCTCGATCGACCTCGTCGTCATCGACTCGGTTGCGGCGCTGGTGCCCCGCGCCGAGATCGAGGGCGAGATGGGGGACAGCCACGTCGGCCTGCAGGCCCGCCTCATGTCGCAGGCTCTGCGCAAGCTCACCGGCGGTCTGAACTCGACCGGCACCTCGATGATCTTCATCAACCAGCTGCGCGAGAAGATCGGTGTCTTCTTCGGCAGCCCTGAGACCACCGCCGGCGGTAAGGCGCTGAAGTTCTACGCGTCGGTGCGCCTCGACATTCGCCGCATCGAGACGCTGAAAGACGGCACCGACGCAGTCGGTAACCGCACCCGCGTGAAGGTGGTCAAGAACAAGATGGCTCCGCCGTTCAAGCAGGCCGAGTTCGACATTCTCTACGGCGTCGGCATCTCGCGTGAGGGTAGCCTGCTCGACTTCGGTGTCGACCACGGCATCGTCAAGAAGTCGGGCGCCTGGTACACCTACGACGGCGACCAGCTCGGTCAGGGTAAAGAGAACTCGCGCAAGTACCTCCTGCAGAACCCCGAGATCGCCGCCGAGATCGAAAGCAAGATTCTCGCGAAGCTCGGCATTGGTGCGGGGGCAGGCGCGGCGCCGGCCACCGTCGACGCGCCCGTCGAGTCGCTTCAGCAGAAGCTCGCGCAGAAGAAGGCCGCCGGCGCGTGAGTGCCGAGCCCGACGCCGGTCAGTGGGTCGCTCCGGTGATCTCGCTGGCCGGCGCGCGGGCGAGCCGCAGCGCTCATCCCGCCGATGCCGGCCGCGCGGGGGCCAGTGACCCGGCTCCGAGCGCTGACGACGCCGACGCGTTCCCCGAACAGGCCCGCGCTGACGCCGAGCGCATCAGCATGCGCGTGCTCGGTCGCCGCGGCGTCTCTCGCCTCGAGCTCATCGACGCCCTCATCGAGCGCGACATCGCGCGCGAGCTGGCCGAAGCCGAGGCCGATCGGCTCGAACGCGTGGGGCTCATCGACGACACCGAGCTGTCTCGTGTCTTGGTCGATCGCCTGGTGTCGCGCAAGAAACTCGGCCGGGGTGCGCTCAAGGCCGAACTGCAGCGCCGTCGCCTCGACCCCGAGGCGGTCGACACTGCACTCACCGAGCATGCCGAGGAGGTCGACACCGACGAACTCATCGCCGAGCTCGTCGCCGACCGCGCCCGTCGCCTCGGCGCCCTCGACCGGGCGACAGCAGAACGTCGGCTGCTGTCCTATTTGCAGCGCAAAGGTCACGGCGGCCCCGCCGCCCACCGGGCCGTTCGTGCAGCTCTCGACGGTGCGCCCGCGGGTCGCCGAACGCCGCAGTTCGAGTAGCACCCCGCGCGTAGACTTGCTCGCACCATGAGCAGCACCCTCGCCACGCCCCGCACGGGCATCACAGAATCCGAGACGCCGCGCACCTACGAGGTGCGCACCTACGGCTGTCAGATGAACGTGCATGACTCCGAACGACTCGCAGGCTCCCTCGAAGCTGCCGGCTACGTCCCGGCCACGAGCGGAGACATCGCCGACGTCGTCGTCATCAACACCTGCGCCGTCCGCGAGAACGCCGACAACAAGCTCTACGGCAACCTCGGCCACCTCGCCAGCGTCAAGCGCGAGCGACCCGGCATGCAGATCGCCGTCGGCGGGTGCCTGGCTCAGAAAGACACGTCGACGATCCTGAAGAAGGCGCCGTACGTTGACGCGGTCTTCGGCACCCACAACATGGGCTCGCTGCCCGCCCTGCTCGAGCGGGCCCGGCACAACGGTGAGGCGCAGCTCGAGATTCTCGAGGCACTCGAGGTGTTCCCCTCGACGTTGCCGACGAAGCGCGACTCGACCTACTCCGGGTGGGTAAGCATTTCGGTCGGCTGCAATAACACGTGCACGTTCTGCATCGTGCCGAGCCTGCGCGGCAAAGAGAAGGACCGCCGCCCCGGCGACATCCTCGCCGAGATTCAGGCCCTCGTCGACGACGGTGCCATCGAGGTCACGCTGCTCGGTCAGAACGTCAACACCTACGGCGTCGAGTTCGGCGACCGACAGGCGTTCGGGAAGCTGCTGCGGGCGGCAGGGCGCATCGATGGGCTCGAGCGCATCCGCTTCACGAGCCCGCACCCGGCAGCCTTCACCGACGACGTCATCGACGCCATGGCCGAGACCCCCGCGGTCATGCCGCAGCTGCACATGCCGCTGCAGTCCGGCTCCGACCGCATCTTGAAGGCCATGCGCCGCTCGTACCGCAGCGAGAAGTTCCTCGGCATCCTCGATCGGGTGCGCGCGCGCATCCCAGATGCGGCGATCTCGACCGACATCATCGTCGGGTTCCCGGGCGAGACCGACGACGACTTTGCCGACACCCTGCGCGTCGTCGAGGAGGCCCGCTTCGCGAGCGCGTTCACCTTCCAGTATTCGATTCGACCCGGCACGCCCGCGGCAACCATGCCCGACCAGGTGCCGAAGGCTGTCGTGCAAGAGCGATACGAGCGGCTCATCGCGCTGCAGGAGCACATCAGCTGGGAGGAGAACCAGCGCCAGGTCGGTCGCGAGGTCGAGGTGCTGATCGCCACCGGTGAGGGCAAGAAGGACGCCGAGACCGAGCGCATCTCGGGTCGCGCCGAAGACAGCCGGCTCGTGCACGTGCGGGTGCCCGACGGCGCCCCGCGGCCCCGCCCCGGCGACGTCGTCACGACGACCATCACGCAGGCGGCGCCGTTCCACCTGCTCGCCGACCACGACGGCCCTTTGCGCATTCGCCGCACCCGGGCCGGTGACGCGTGGGACCGCGCCCAGGCCGACAGCTGTGGCGTGCCGACGCCATCGCCCGCGGGCGACGGCGCCCCGCGCGTCTCGCTCGGGCTCCCCGGTCTTCGGGTGGGCGCCCCGGCGGGCCCCACGACTCCGATCTACGACCCCGCCGACGGAGTGCGCGGCTCGCTGTCGTGATCGCCGTCCTGGTTGGGGCGACCGGAACCGGAAAGACGGCCGCGTCGCTGGAACTGGCCGCGCGTATCCAGGATCGGGGCGTCCCCGCCGAGATCGTGAACGCCGACGCGATGCAGCTGTATCGGGGTATGGATATCGGCACGGCCAAGCTGCCGGTGGCCGAGCGCCGCGGCATTCCGCACCACCTCATTGACGTGCTTGACGTCACCGACGAGGCGTCCGTCGCCGCCTACCAGCGGGATGCTCGCCGGGCCATCGAGGAGATCGTCGCCCGCGGCGCGGTGCCGATTCTCGTCGGCGGCTCGGGCCTGTACGTCGCGTCGGTCGTCACCGACTTCCGGTTCCCGGGAACGGACCCGGAGATTCGGGCCCGATACGAGGCGTTGCTCGCCGAGCGCGGGCTTGGCCACCTGGTCGCCGAGCTGGAGCGCCGTGACCCCGACGCGGCGGCCGCGATCGACCCGAACAATGCCCGCCGGGTGATCCGCGCGCTCGAGATCGGCGAGGTGACGGGCGAGGGCGCCCGCCCGGGGCTCGCCGCACGTAGCACCCCATGGCGCGCGTACACGCAGCTGGGTCTCGCCGTCGAGCGCTCCCACCTCGTCGAGCGCCTCGACGAACGCGTTCACGACATGTGGCGTGCCGGGCTGCTCGACGAGGTCGCAACGCTTCGCGAGCGGGGGCTGGAGCGCGGCCCCACCGCCTCCCGCGCGATCGGCTACGCGCAGGCGCTCGACCAGCTTGCGGGCCGGTGCACCGAGCAGGAGGCGATCGCCGATACGGCCGCGCTGACGCGCCGCTACGCGCGCCGACAGGTCAGCTGGTTTCGTCGCGACGCGGCAACCCACTGGGTCGACGCCCTCGACGACGACGCTCGGGATGCTGCGCTCACCGCGCTCGCCGATCGTTGCGTCGATAGCATGGCCGGGTGACCGACACGCTCCTCATCACCAAGGGCCACGGAACCGGCAACGACTTCGTGCTGTTCGCCGACCCCGACGGGGAGGTCGTGCTGTCCGAGGCCCAGCGGGCCGCGATTGCGGATCGCCACTTCGGCGTGGGCGGCGACGGTGTGATTCGCGCGGTGCGTTCGGCGAGCATCCCCGAGGGGGCAGCCATCCTCGCGGACGAGCCGGAGGCGGAGTGGTTCATGGACTACGCGAACGCCGACGGCGGCGTCGCCGAGATGTGCGGGAACGGCATTCGCGTGTTCGTGCACTACCTCATCGAGCGCGGCTTTCTCGATCTGGCGCCCGGTCATTCCGTTCCGATCGGCACGCGCGCGGGCGTGCGCGACGTGCACCGCCTCGCCGACGGGTTCGCGGTCGACCTCGGCCGCTGGCGGCTGACGGGGGAGGAGCCGCTCGTGCGGGCCCGCGAGTTGCCTGTCGCCCGCCCCGGGCTGGGCATTGACCTCGGCAACCCCCACGTGGTCGTCGCACTCGCCGGTGACGACGAGCTGGCCGGCATCGATCTGTCGGTCGTGCCGCAGCTCGACCCGGTGCAGGAAGCGGGCGCCAACGTCGAGTTCGTGGTGCCGGCCGACCCGCTGGTGCGGGACGGTATCGGCCGCATCCGGATGCGCGTTCATGAGCGCGGTAGCGGCGAGACGCTGTCGTGCGGCACCGGGGCGGCCGCCGCAGCCCTCGCGGTGCGGCACTGGGCGGGGGCTGGATCGCCGAACGAGTGGCGCGTGGAGGTGCCGGGCGGCACGCTCGGGGTTCGGATGTTCGCCGCTGAGGATGGCGAGCACGTGGCCCTGAGCGGACCTGCCGCACTGGTCTTCGACGGCGAACTCACCGTCTAGCGGCGAAGAACTACCCGCGCTGCACCCGAATGGGGCCGGTGAGCCCTGAGCGGTTTCGTACCCGCAGCACGCGATACCCCTTATTGGTTGCCGCGCGCGTCACCTGCAGCTCGCCGGCGTACTGGCTCTCCATCCAGCGTTGCAGCGAGTCGGAGCCCAGGTTGCGGGCGACGACCAGCCAGGCGTCGCTGCCATCGTCGAGTCGCGGCAGCCACGCATCCAGCAGCCCATGCAGTTCACCCTTGCCGATGCGAATTGGCGGGTTCGACCAGATCGTCGTGAACCTTATCTCGCTCGGCACCTCGTCGGGCGCGGCGACCGTCACGTTGTCGAGCCCCAGTCGCTCGGCGTTCATCCGCGTCAGCTCGCGGGCGCGCTCGTTGACGTCGACTGCCCACACGCGGGCGCGCGGCGACTTCAACGCCAGCGTCAGCGCGATCGGGCCCCACCCGCAGCCGAGGTCAAGCAGGTCGCCGCCGGGCGCGGGTGCGGGAACGGATCCCAACAGCACCTGGGTTCCGGTGTCGATCGTCGACGGGCTGAACACTCCGCCCGCGGTGACCACGTCGACGGGCTGTCCGTCGAGCTGCACCTGCAGGGTGCGGGGGGTGAAGTCTCCGGCCGGCTGAGCGCTGAAGTAGTGCTCCTGAGACATGCAGTGAATCTACCGAACGTGAGCACTATGCTGAAGCGAATGATTTCCGACGGTGTGACGCCGGGCGACGAGACCGCCCCCGGCACGAGCGAGGCTCCCGTCGACCACGGGGCCGACGCTGTTGCGCGCGTTCTCGCGAATGCCGACAGCGCCGCCCGCCGCGTCAGCATCCGCGAGGGGCGGGCCACGGCCCTGCAGCAGCAGAGCGACTACCTCGACGACCGGGATGGCGACCAATTCGACCGGGAAGACCGCGCGGCGCTCAGGCGGGTGCGCGGCCTCTCGACAGAGCTTGACGACGTCACCGAGGTCGAGTACCGGCAGCTGCGTCTGGAGAACGTCGTGTTGATCGGCGTGTACTCCCACGGTTCGCTCGAGGACGCCGAGAACTCGCTGCGGGAGCTGGCTGCGCTCGCCGAGACCGCCGGGGCCGTCGTGCTCGACGGCCTGCTTCAGCGTCGCCCGCACCCCGACCCGAGCACGTATCTCGGCAAGGGCAAGGCGGCCGAGCTGGCGATGATTGTGGCCGAGCTGGGGGCCGACACGGTCGTCGCTGACACCGAGCTCGCGCCCAGCCAGCGCCGCGCCCTGGAAGACGTGGTGAAGGTGAAGGTCATCGACCGCACCGCCGTCATTCTCGACATCTTCAGCCAGCACGCGAAGAGCCGAGAGGGTAAGGCGCAGGTGGAACTCGCGCAGCTCGAGTACCTGCTTCCGCGCTTGCGCGGGTGGGGTGACTCGATGTCACGCCAGGCCGGTGGCCAGGTGGGTGCCGGGGGCGCCGGTATGGGCTCGCGCGGTCCCGGTGAGACGAAGATCGAACTCGACCGTCGGCGCATCAACACGCGCATGGCGAAGCTGCGGCGCCAGATCAAGGGCTTTGCTCCGGCCCGGGCGGCCAAGCGCGCGAATCGAGACCGGTACTCGGTGCCGAGCGTCGCGATCGCCGGCTACACGAACGCGGGCAAGTCGAGTCTGTTGAACCGCATTACGCGGGCAGGCGTCCTCGTCGAGAACGCCCTCTTCGCGACCCTCGACGCGACGGTGCGCAAATCGTCCACGCCGGACGGCCGCCCGTTCACCCTCGTCGACACGGTGGGCTTCGTGCGCAACCTTCCGCACCAGCTGGTCGAGGCGTTCCGCTCGACCCTGGAAGAGGTGGGCGAGGCTGACGTGATCGTCCACGTGGTCGACGGCGCGCATCCCGACCCGGCGGCGCAGTTGGCGACCGTCCGCGACGTGATCGGCAGCGTTGACGCTCGCGACATTCCCGAGATCGTGGCGTTCAACAAGAGCGACCTCATCGACGAGGATGCGCGGCTGCTGCTGCGCGGTCTCGAACCGACGGCGGTCTTCGTTTCCGCCAAGACGGGTGAGGGCATCGACGAGTTGCGCGCCCGCATCGGCGAGGTGTTGCCCGACCCCGACGTCGAGATCGTCGTCGTGGTGCCCTACGACCGGGGCGAGCTCGTTGCACTGCTGCATGAGCGCGGCCGCATCCTGTCGACCGAGTACGAGGAGGGCGGCACGCGCGTGCACGCCTTCGTGTCGCCTCAGCACGAGGCGCAACTTGCCGAGTTCGTGGTCGCGGACGCGACCGCTGCTCCGGCGCCGAACGGTTCCTAGACCGAGCGCAGCACCGCGACGACCTTGCCGAGCACCTCGGCGTGGTCGCCGAGGATCGGTTCGTACGCCGTATTGCGAGGCAACAGCCACGTGTGACCGTCTCGCTGACGGAACACCTTGACCGTGGCCTCGCCGTCGAGCATCGCCGCGACGATCTCGCCGTTCTCTGCCGTTTGCTGGCGTCGTATGACGACGAGGTCGCCATCGCAGATGGCGGCGTCGATCATCGAGTCTCCGACGACGGTCAGCATGAACAGTTCGCCGTTGCCCACGAGCGTGCGGGGGAGTGGCACGACCTCTTCGACCATCTGATCGGCCGTGATCGGGATGCCCGCCGCGATGCGACCGACGAGAGGCACCATGGCCGCGTCGGCAACCTGGGGAGCATCGGGATCGGGATGCTCGGACGCGGACGGCTCGAGGTCGATGAGAACCTCCATCGCTCGCGGACGATTGGGGTCGCGCCGCAGGTAGCCGCTCAGTTCGAGCTGCCCCAGCTGGTGCGCGACGCTCGAGAGCGACGACAGGCCGACGGCCTCGCCGATCTCGCGCATGCTCGGCGGGTAGCCGCGCTGGGCGATTGACGCCTGGATCGCTCGCAGGATTGCCTGCTGCTTGTCGCTCAGCGTGGTGCGGCGACGGGTGCCGCTGCTGCTCGCGGTGCTTTCAGCCATGGGGTTCCCTCGCTCGTCGTGGGCCGCCGCGTGGGCGATGTCGGTGGTCGATGGTCGACTGTCCGTGGTGTCGAAACTCTATCCAGCAACACCGCCGCAATCAAACATCTGTTCGAGCGTGTCGGTGGTTCCGGTCACAATTTCGGCAGAAAAACTTGAACTCGCGTTCGATCGAATGTATGTTCGGAACACGGGTTCGCATCGCCCCTCCCGGCCGAGGGGCGATGCACCTCCGGCGGACCCCCGCCGCCGGAGGCCCGATCCCTTACACGAGGAGCCCACGATGACCACGATCGACGCAGGTGCGTTCCCCACCATCGTTCGCAGCGCTGACGCCTCGTCCGCTCCCGTCGCCACCCGGCTGCGTCTGACGCGGCGCGGGCGCGCCGTCATTACGACGCTGGTCACCGCGCCGATCGTCGCTCTCGTCGTGGCGCTCGCCCTCTCCGGCGGCGAGGCGACCGCAACCTCCGGCGACGTAGAGCTGCCCGTCGTGACCGTCGAGGCCGGTCAGACTCTGTGGCAGCTTGCCGAATCCGTGGCACCCGGCGCCAACCCCGCCGACCTGGTTGCCGACATCATCACCCTGAATGGGCTCGACTCGGCGGCGGTCATGCCGGGTCAGACGCTGCTGCTCCCCGAGCGTTACCTCGACTAAGCCGGCCTACGATGGGCACGTGACTCGGCTCGACGACCTGCCTATCCGCGACGACCTGCGCGGCGCGACACCGTACGGCGCCCCCCAGCGGCCCGTCCGCATTCAACTCAACGTCAACGAGAACACGCATCCCGTGCCCGAGGCGGTCGTCGCCCACGTGACGGCGGCCGTCGAGCGCGCCGTCCGCGGCGTCAACCGCTACCCCGACCGTGAGTTCACGGAGCTTCGCGAGCACCTCGCCTCCTACCTGAGCGCTGCGGAGCCGGCCGATCCGGTCACACCCGACCAGGTATGGGCGGCCAATGGCTCGAACGAGGTCATTCAGCACATGCTGCAAGCGTTCGGCGGCCCGGGGCGCCGCATGCTCGGGTTCCCGCCCACGTACTCGATGCACTCGATCATCGCCGCAGGCACTGGAACGGAGTGGATCACGGCCGAGCGCGACGCTGACTTCCGAATCAGCCCCGAGACGGTGCGGTCTGCGATCGAGCGAGCACAACCCGACATTGTCGTGCTGTGCGCCCCCAACAACCCGACGGGCACCCCCCTCGGGCTCGAGACCATTGAGGCCGCCTACGCCGCGACGACCGGCATCTTGCTTGTTGACGAGGCGTACGCCGAATTCATGCCCGATGGACGCCGTTCGGCGCTGTCCCTGCTGCAGGGCCGTCCTCGCCTGGCCGTGTCCCGCACGATGAGTAAGGCGTTCGCATTCGCGGGAGCGCGCCTCGGCTACCTCGCCGCCGATCCCGCCCTGATCGACGCCCTGCGGCTCGTGCGGTTGCCGTACCACCTGTCGGCGATCACGCAAGCGGCGGCGGTCGCCGCCCTGCAGCAGGCACCGACGATGCTCGCGACGGTCGACGCGATTCGTACCCAACGAGACCGACTGCTGGCCGAGCTGCCCGCACTCGGCTACGCCCCGCACGACAGCTGGGCGAACTTCGTGCTGTTCGGCGGCGTCGACGATCCGGCCGCGACGTTCCACTACCTGCTCGAGCGCGACATCCTTATCCGCGATGTCGGGCTCGCCGGCCACCTGCGGGTCACCGCCGGCACCGAGGCCGAGACCAGTGAGTTCCTCGACGTGCTCGGTAGGATGCCCAGGTGACCAGCCCCCGCACCGCCGACCTTCGCCGCGAGACGAGCGAGTCGAGCATCCGCCTGTCCCTCGATCTCGACGGCACGGGCCGTTCCTCGATCGACACGACGGTGCCGTTCTTCAACCACATGTTGACGGCTTTTGCGAAGCACGCCCTCGTCGACCTCGAGGTGTCCGCCCACGGCGACACGGACATCGACGTGCACCACACGGTCGAAGACACGGGAATCGTGCTCGGCCAGGCCATCGCGAGCGCGCTCGGCGACAAGTCGGGCATCGCCCGCTTCGGCGACGCCCACGTGCCGCTCGATGAGGCGCTCGCGCGCGCCGTAGTCGACGTTTCGGGGCGCCCCTACCTCGTTCACTCGGGCGAGCCCGAGGGCTTCGAGCACCACCTCATCGGCGGCCACTTCACCGGCTCCATGGTGCGCCACGTGTTCGAAGCGATCACGTTCCACGCGGGCCTGTCGGTGCACCTCACCGTGCTCGCGGGTCGCGACCCACACCACATCGCCGAGGCGCAGTTCAAGGCCTTCGCTCGCGCGTTCCGGAAGGCCGTGGAGCCAGACGCACGCGTGTCGGGCATCCCGTCGACCAAGGGTGCGCTCTGAACGCGTCCGGCGCCGCGCCCACCGTCGCGCTGCTCGACTACGGCTCGGGCAACGTGCACTCGGCGGCGAAGGCGATGGAGGCGGCCGGCGCACGCGTGCGGCTCACGGCCGATCGCTCTGCAGTCATGGCGGCTGACGGCCTTCTCGTCCCGGGTGTGGGCGCCTTTCACGCCGTCATGACGGCCCTGAGGGCCGTGCGCGGCGACGAGCTCATCGATCGGCGACTCGCGGGCGGGCGACCGGTTCTCGGCATCTGTGTCGGCATGCAGATCATGTTCGACCGCGGCGTCGAGCGCGGCACGACATCGGAAGGGCTCGGCGAGTGGCCAGGCACGGTGCGTGAACTGAGCGCGCCGGTTCTGCCGCACATGGGGTGGAGCCCGATCGACGCGCCCGCTGAGTCGCGGCTGTTCGCGGGCCTACACGACGAACGCTTCTACTTCGTGCACTCGTACGCGGCAACGGAATGGGCGCTCGAGGTGACGAATCCGGCGATCACCGCGCCGTCGGTGACGTGGGCTGAGCACGGCGAACGCTTCGTCGCGGCGGTCGAGAACGGCCCGCTGGCGGCCACACAATTCCACCCAGAGAAGTCGGGCGCGGCGGGTCTCGCCCTCCTGCGCAACTGGGTGCAGTCGCTCTAGCTGTTTTTTGCCCCAGGGGACGAGGGGTAGGCTCGTGTGCTGGCCGTGAGCCCCGATACGTTCGTACCCAGCGAGAAAGTTTCTGATGAGCGAGTTCTCCCGCGTTCCCCACCTCACGTTGCTGCCGGCGGTCGACGTCGCCGACGGCAAGGCCGTTCGGCTCACCCAGGGTGAGGCGGGCACGGAGGAGAGCTTCGGCGATCCGATCGACGCGGCCCACGAGTGGGCTGACCAGGGTGCCGAGTGGATCCACCTCGTCGACCTCGATGCCGCCTTCGGCCGCGGCAGCAACCGCTCGATCATCAAGAAGGTCGTCAAATCGACGCCCAAGCGGGTCAACATCGAGCTCTCCGGCGGCATTCGCGACGACGCGAGCCTCGAGGCCGCGCTCGCGACCGGCGCTAAGCGCATCAATCTCGGCACGGCGGCGCTCGAGAACCCGGAGTGGGCCGCCCACGTGATCGCCGAATACGGCGAGGCGATTGCGGTCGGGCTCGACGTGCGCGGCACGACGCTTGCCGCCCGCGGCTGGACGGAAGAGGGCGGCGACCTGTGGAGCGTCCTGGAGCGCCTCGAAGAGGCGGGATGCGCGCGCTACGTCGTCACGGACGTGACGAAGGACGGAACGCTGAAGGGGCCGAACCTCGACCTCCTGCGCGCCGTGATGGAGCGCACCCACCGCCCCGTCATCGCCTCCGGAGGCGTCGCAACCCTCGACGACATCGCCGCGCTGCGCGAGCTCGTGCCGCTCGGACTGGAGGGCGCGATCGTCGGCAAGGCGCTGTACGCCGGGGCGTTCACGCTCCCTGAGGCGCTCGACGTCGCCGGACGCTGATCTCGTGGCGCTCGGTCCGACCGACTCGGCCGGCCAGCCCTGGAAGGGTCGGTCATTCGAACCGAACCCCAACGCCGCCGACGACGGCACCGCGCCCGCTGCGTTTCTCGAGGCGCACGCCGCGTTTCGCGCGGGCGAGGCGACCATCGTCGACCTCGTGGAGACCATCCGTCGCTGCCGCTTCCTGATTCCGCTGGTGGCAGTCGCGGGGGAGACGGGGGTGGGCCCCGACGGTCAGCTGGTCGACAAGTCGCAGGAGCTGTCGATCATCACGGTCGAGGGCCCCGATGGCCGCCCGGTGCTGCCGGTCTTCTCGTCGACCGCCGCGATGGCGGCGTGGCGCGCTGACGCCCGACCCGTTCCAGCCGATGCGGTGCGCGTGGCGCTGGCCGCGGCATCCGAGAACACCGACCGCGTTGTGATCGATCCCCGGTCCGAGACGCTTGTCGTATTGCCGAGACCGGCGGTCTGGGCCGTCGCGCAGTCACGGCCGTGGGTGCCCGCCGTCGACGACGACGAGGTCGTAGAGGCGCTTTCGAGACCGGCGAACGAGCATCCCGTCATCTGGGCGGTGTCGGTCGTGCCCGGCGACCCGCGGGCGACCGGTGCGGGGCCCGAAGTGGTCGTGCGTGTGGCGCACGATCCGGATGCTGCGCCCGAGGAGGTGCGCGCCGCGCTGTCGGCGCTCGGGGCGGCGTGGGCGTCCGATCCCACCGTCGCCGAGCGCGTCGACTCCATCAGCATTCAGCCGATCGCCGCGCCGCGGTAGTCAGCGAACGTCGATCGTCAGCGGGCCGCTATCAGGTGACCGGGCCGGTCCACTTCTCGCCCGGCCCCTTGCCGGGAGCGTCGGGGAAGGCGGAGGCCTCACGGAAGGCGAGCTGTACCGAACGCAGGCCGTCCCGCAGCGGTCGGGCGTGGTGGTCACCGAGTTCGGGGGCGGCGGCGGTGACGAGGCCGGCGAGCGCATTGATCAGCGACCGAGCCTCAGCGAGGTCGATCTCGTTCTCGCCGTTTTCCGACAGGCCGCACTTCACAGCGGCGGCGCTCAAGAGGTGAACGCACGCGGCGTTGATGATCTCAACGGCCGGCACCTCGGCGATGTCCCGGGCGGCGGTGTCCATGATGACCTCGTTCTGCTATTCTTGGGCGGGCTCCGGGGCCATTTCCCCGGTACGAAAGTGGAGTTCGCTCCCACCCGCGCTTGACCGCACTTAGGTTACCGGGTCGCAATGCCTCCCTCGGCCAGGTCATTCTGCCGAGAGCTCGGGGCTACCGCGGCCGTGCGCGCCGTGGAAACGTCACTCCTCGATCGGGTCCACCGAGACCGTCTCGGCTGGGTTGCCAGCAGTTCTGACACGTCAGAGGAGTCGCCATCAGCGAACCAAGAACCAACGACCGCATCCGCGTCCCCGAGGTCCGCCTGGTCGGGCCGGGAGGCGAGCAGGTCGGCGTCGTGAAGGTTGAAGTCGCTCTGCGCCTGGCGCAGGAAGCCGACCTCGACCTCGTCGAGGTCGCCCCGAACTCGAAGCCGCCCGTGGTGAAGATCATGGACTACGGCAAGTTCAAGTACGAGGCAGCGCAGAAGGCCAAGGAGGCCAGGCGCAACCAGGCGAACACCGTTCTGAAAGAGGTCCGGTTCCGTCTGAAGATCGACTCTCACGACTATGAGACGAAGCGCAAGCGCGCCGAGAACTTCTTGAAGGCCGGCGACAAGGTCAAGGCCATGATCCTGTTCCGCGGCCGCGAGCAGTCCCGCCCCGAGATGGGCGTGCGTCTCTTGCAGCGCTTCGCCGAAGACGTCGCCGAACTCGGTGTCGTCGAGAACAAGCCCACGATCGACGGCCGCAACATGACGATGATCATCGCGCCACTGAAGAACAAGTCCGAGGCAAAGGCCGAGCAAAACCAGGCCCGCGCTGAGGCGAAGGCGGCCCGTCAGGGCCGCGCCGGTGACGACGAGTAGTCACCGGCCCATATCTGACCGCCCGCGAGGGCGCGTGCAGCACCCGCAACGAAACGAGGAAGAGATGCCCAAGCAGAAGACCCACTCCGGGGCGAAGAAGCGCTTCAAGACCACCGGCAGCGGCAAGGTCATGAAGCAGTCCGCCGGCATGCGTCACAACCTGGAGAAGAAGTCGAGCGAGCTGACCCGCCGACTGAACCGCGAGCAGGTTCTCGCGCCTCAGGACGCGAAGGTCATCAAGAAGCTCATCGGCGAGAAGTAACGCCGAGACACGACGAAGTAAGGACGAAAGAAGATGGCGAGAGTCAAGCGGGCAGTTAACGCCCACAAGAAGCGTCGGGTCATTCTCGAGCGCGCCGAGGGGTACCGCGGTCAGCGGTCGCGCCTCTACCGCAAGGCCAAAGAGCAGGTCACTCACTCGCTCGTGTACGCGTACCGCGACCGTCGCGCACGCAAGGGCGAGTTCCGCCGCCTGTGGATCCAGCGCATCAACGCCGCTGCCCGCCAGAACGGCCTGACCTACAACCGTCTCATCCAGGGCCTCGGCCTCGCCGGTGTCGAGGTTGACCGTCGCATGCTGGCCGAGCTGGCCGTCAACGAGCCGGCCACGTTCGCCACGCTCGTCGAGACCGCGAAGAAGGCCCTCCCGGCCGACACCTCGGCCCCGAAGTCGGCTGCGTAGGCGTCGCCGTCGCACGACATCACACGATGGCGCGCATCCCTCGCGGGGTGCGCGCCATCGTCGCGTTCACCCCGTGTTTGCCCGCGTCTCGCTAGCATGAGCGCGTGATCGACAACCCGCGCTCGCCCCGCGTGCGCGCCGCCGCGAAGCTCGCGAAGAAGAACCAGCGGACCGAGACCGGGTTGTTTCTTGTCGAGGGCCCGCAGGCGGTCGCCGAAGCCGTCCGCTTCCAGCCGAGCCTCGTCCGTGAGATCTTCGTCACCCCGCAGGCGCGAGACCGGTCCGGGGCACTCATGAGGGATGCGCGTGCCGCCTCGATCGCGGTCGAGATCGTCACCGAGGCGGTGCTGTCCGCGATCGCCGACACGGTCACTCCCCAGGGCATGGTCGCGGTGTGCGCGACGTTCCCGGCCCCGCTCGATGCGGTCGTCGCGTCACGACCGCGACTGGTGGCGGTGCTCGAGGAGGTGCGCGATCCCGGCAATGCCGGCACGGTCATCCGAGTGGCGGATGCGGCGGGTGCCGACGCGGTCATTCTGACCGGCACGAGTGTTGACCCGTTCAACCCGAAGGCTGTGCGGGCCACCACGGGTTCTCTTTTCCACGTTCCCGTCGTCGTCGGCGTCTCGCTCGACGAGGCGCTGGACGCCCTTCGCGCGATCGGGATGCGCGTGCTCGCCGCCGACATCTCCGGCGACGATCTGCTCGCCGCGCGCTCCGACGGCGACCTCGACGGGCCGACCGCCTGGCTGTTCGGCAACGAGGCGCGGGGGTTGACGGCCGAGCAGCACACGCAGGCCGACCGCGCGGTCATCGTGCCCATCTACGGCAACGCTGAGTCGCTGAACCTCGCCACGGCCGCCGCCGTGTGCCTGTACGAGAGTGCCTTCGCCCAGCGTGCGGCTGCTGTGGACAGGCGTGACGACGATCACTGACGCTGTGTTTGGCCGGCGGCCATGCCCGCCCTGGTTGAGATCGATTCGGTCAACAAGCACTTCGGCGATCTTCACGTTCTGAAAGACGTCACGACGAACGTCGAGGCCGGCGAGGTCGTCGTCGTGATCGGTCCGAGTGGGTCGGGAAAGTCGACCCTCTGCCGCGCCATCAACCGCCTCGAGACGATCGACGGTGGCGCGATTTGCATCGACGGCACGGCGTTGCCGGCCGAGGGCCGCGCGCTCGCGCAGCTGCGCGCCGATGTCGGCATGGTCTTTCAGGCGTTCAACTTGTTCGCCCACAAGACCGTTCTCGAGAACGTCGCTCTCGGCCCGCGGAAGGTACGGCGACTGTCGAAGGCGGACGCCGAGGCGAAGGCCATGGCGTTGCTCGACCGGGTGGGTGTCGCCAATCAGGCGCACAAGATGCCCGCCCAGCTCTCCGGTGGCCAGCAGCAGCGCGTCGCCATCGCACGGGCGCTCGCGATGGAGCCGAAACTCATCCTGCTCGACGAGCCCACTTCGGCCCTCGACCCCGAGATGATCAACGAGGTCCTCGACGTCATGGTGCAGCTCGCCAAAGACGGCATGACGATGATCGTCGTCACCCACGAAATGGGCTTCGCCCGACGCGCCGCCGACCGCGTGCTGTTCATGGCCGACGGCGAGATCGTCGAAGAGGCGACGCCCGAGAAGTTCTTCACTGACCCGCAAACACAGCGGGCCAAAGACTTCCTGTCCAAGATCCTCACCCACTAGGGAAGGCCGCCCCGCCGGCCGGTGGGGCGGATCACACACAGCAACGAGGGGGACTCCATGCGGAGACGTTCGACACGCTGGACCATTGCCACTGCCGCAGTGGCCGCACTCGCACTCAGCGCCTGCGCCGACGCCGGATCATCGACACCCGAGCCTGAGGTCGTCGAGGACGCGCAGTTCGAGCCGGGTACCACCATGGCGGCGCTCGCCGACGCCGGCACCATCACGATCGGCACGAAGTTCGACCAGCCGCTGTTCGGCCTCGCCGGGCCCGACGGGGTTCCCGTCGGCTTCGATGTCGAGATCGGCAAGATCATCGCCGCCGAGTTGGGCATCGCTCCTGAGGACATCAGGTGGGTCGAGACCGTGTCGGCGAACCGTGAGCCGTTCATCCAGAACGGCGAGGTCGACATCGTCATCGCGACGTACACGATCAATGACACGCGTAAAGAGGTGATCTCGTTCGCGGGGCCGTATTACGAGGCGGGGCAAGACCTGCTCGTGCCGGCCGGCAACCCCGACGGCATCACCGGCCCCGAGGACCTGGCCGACAAGGTCGTGTGCACGGTGACGGGCTCGACGTCCGAGGTGAACATCCGCGAGTACGCGACCGCCGACGTGCTGACCACCGACACGTACACGAACTGCCTGGAGCCGATGCGTACGGGCGCCGCGCAGGCGTTGACGACCGACAACGTCATCCTTGCCGGGCTCGCCGACCAGAACGCGGGAGAGTTCGAGGTCGTGGGCAACCCGTTCACCGCTGAGCCCTACGGCATCGGTCTCGCGCTCGATGACACGGAGTTCCGCAACTGGATCAACGACGTACTCGAGGCCGCCTACGCCGACGGACGCTGGGCGGCGGCGTGGGAGGGCACGGCCGGCGCCGTGCTCGAGACGCCCCAACCTCCGGCGGTCGACCGCTACTAGTACCGCCCCGCGTGCGGGCCGCGTCACGGGCGGCCCGCACGCGCTACCCCACTACTTTTCAGAAGGAGCAGAGAAATCGACGCGGTCATCGACAATCTGCCGACATTCCTCAGCGCGTTCGGCGGAACGCTCCAGTTGCTCGCCCTCTCGGGTGCCGGTGCCCTCATCCTCGGCGTCATCATCGCCGCCATGCGCATCTCGCCGGTGGCCTCACTGCGCGCGTTCGCGACCGTATATACCGAGCTGCTCCGAAACACCCCGTTGACTCTCGCGCTGTTCTTCTGCGCCACGCTCTTGCCCTACCTGCAGTTCAACCCGGGGTATTTCCCGCTCGCGGTGCTCGGTCTGACCGCGTACACCTCGCCGTTCGTCGCCGAGGCGGTGCGATCCGGCATCAATGGGGTGCCGATCGGCCAGGCGGAGGCGGCACGCAGTATCGGATTGCCGTTCGGGCAGGTGCTGCTTGTGATCGTGCTTCCGCAGGCAGTCCGCATGGTGATCCCGCCGCTCATCAACGTCTTGATCGCGCTGACGAAAAACACGTCGGTTGCCGGCGCCTTCTTCGTCTTTGAACTGTTCAACGCCGGACGCCGCCTCGCGAACGATCGGGGGGATGCCGTGATCCCGATCCTCCTGGGCGTCGCCTTCTTCTACCTGCTCGTCACCGTCCCGCTCGGCCTGATCGCCGGGCGCATTGAGAAGAAGGTGGCGGTGCTGCGATGACGACCTCCGTGCTCTACGACGCGCCCGGCCCCGTCGCCCGCCGCCGCTCAGCGATGACGTCGATTGTCGGGGCGGTCGTGTTGGTCGCGCTCGCCGCGTGGCTGATCTCGACCCTCGCCGCAGAGCGCACGACCGCGGCGGGCGCCGTCTTGCCTGGCCTGTTCGATGCGAGCCGCTGGGACATCTTCGCCGACCCGGTTGTCTGGCAGAGTCTCGGTCGCGGCGCCCTCAATACCCTCGCGATGGCTGGCGTTGCCGCCGTCCTGGCGCTCGCCATCGGCGTCCTGTTCAGCTTCGGACGCACCGCGCGCAGCCGCTGGATTCGGTTCCCCGTCGCCGTGCTGCTGGAGTTCTTCCGAGGCATGCCGGTGCTGCTCATGATGCTGTTCGTGCTGCTCGTCTTCTCGACCGGCACCTATTGGGCTGGCGTGTCGGCACTCGCCGTGTACAACGGAGCGATCATCGGCGAGGCGCTGCGCGCGGGCATCCGATCCCTCCCCGCCGGCCAGCGGGAGGCGGGCCTCGCCATCGGGCTGCATCCGATTCGCACGCGCCTGATCATCGAATTCCCGCAGGCATTCCGGCAGATGCTGCCGATCATCATCGCCCAACTCGTCGTGCTGCTGAAGGACACCTCGCTCGCGTACATCGTGGGCTACAGCGAACTTCTGCGCACGGGTCAGACCCTCACCAATTTCTTCGGCAACCGCTACAACTTCTCGTTCTTCTTCATCGTGCTGGCGATGTATCTGGTGATGAACCTGATTCTGTCGTGGGTGGCCCGAATCGTCTCCCGCCGGACGGCGTCGCGCACGCGGCCAGCGGTCGTCGACGCCACGGTGACTGGGCCGACGGGCGGGGCCACGAACAGCCGCGCCCCGGCGGGCGAGGGGTCGGCGACGCCCGACTAGACTCGGTGCTCGTGCCCGACAGCCTCCCCATCACCGAACCCGCCGTCGCCGACGCGGTCGACCAGGCGCTCGCCGCCATCGATTCCGCCTCCGACACGGCCGCGCTGAAGGCCGCTCGCACCCAGCACGCGGGCGAGCAGTCGACGCTCGCCCGGCTGAACGCGAGCCTGCGCGATGTGCCCGCCGACCAGAAGGCCGCCCTCGGCAAGCTCGTGGGCCAGGCCCGCGGCCGCGTCCAGCAGGCGTTCGCCGAGCGGGAGGCCGCGCTTGCCGCCGAGGAAGAGGCGCGCGCGCTGTCGGCCGAGTCGATCGACGTGACGGCGATCCCTGCGCTGGGGCTTTCGGGTGGACGCCATCCGCTGACGACGCTCATGGAGCAGATGAGCGACATCTTCGTCGCGATGGGGTGGGAGGTCGCCGAAGGTCCCGAACTCGAAAACGAGTGGTACAACTTCGACGCCCTGAACTTCGACCCCGACCACCCCGCGCGCGCGATGCAGGACACCTTCTTCGTCGAGCCCGAGGATGCGCACCTGCTGATGCGCACGCACACGAGCCCCGTGCAGGTGCGTGCCCTGCTCGAGCGCGGCCTGCCGCTCTACGTCGTCGCCCCGGGCCGCGTCTTCCGCACCGACGAGCTCGACGCCACCCACACGCCCGTCTTCCACCAGATGGAGGGCATCGCGATCGACAAGGGCCTCACGATGGCGCACCTGCGCGGCACGCTCGAGCACATGGCCCGCACGATGTTCGGCGAGGGTGCGCGCATCCGTCTGCGCCCCAGCTACTTCCCCTTCACCGAGCCGAGCGCCGAGCTGGACGTGTGGCACCCCACCTTCCGTGGCGGTGCCCGCTGGATCGAGTGGGGCGGCTGCGGCATGGTGAACCCGAACGTGCTGCGCGCTGCCGGAGTCGACCCCGATGTCTACCAGGGCTTCGCGTTCGGCATGGGGATCGAGCGCACCCTGATGTTCCGCAATGAGGTGCATGACATGCGCGACATGGTCGAGGGCGATGTGCGCTTCACCCAGCAGTTCGGAGTGAGTGCCTGATGCGCATCCCCCTGTCATGGCTCCGCGAGTGGGCTGACCTCCCCGAGGGAGCCGACGCCGATTACGTGCACGCCGCGCTCGTCAAGGTTGGCCTGGAGGAGGAGGCGGTGCACGGCACCGCGATCTCCGGCCCGGTCGTCGTCGGCGAGGTGCTCGAGTACGTCGACGAGCCGCAGAAGAACGGCAAGACGATCCGCTGGTGCCAGGTGCGCACCGGCACGACCGAGTCGGGCGAGCCCGAGGTGCGCGGCATCGTCTGCGGCGCACACAACTTCCACGTCGGCGACAAGGTCGTCGTGGCGCTTCCCGGCGCCGAGCTGCCCGGTCCGTTCCCGATCAGTGCGCGGAAGACCTACGGTCATGTCTCGGACGGCATGATCGCGAGCGCTCGCGAGCTGGGCCTCGGCGACGAGCACGACGGAATCGTGCGCCTCGTCACCCTCGGTCTCGACCCCGAACCGGGCACTGACGCGATCGCGTTGCTCGGTCTCGACGACGTGGCCGTCGAGGTCAACGTCACTCCTGACCGCGGTTACACGCTCTCGATTCGCGGCATCGCCCGCGAGTATTCGCACGCGACGGGGGCGGTGTTCCGCGACCCGGCGAAGGCGTTCGAGGTGGGGGAGGCCGACGGCTTCAGCGTCGAGGTGAAGGACCACTCGCCGATTCGCGGGCGCCGCGGCTGCGATGTTTTCGTCACGCGCGTCGTGCGCGACATCGACCCGACCCGGCCCACTCCGGGGTGGATGGTCGCCCGCCTCGCACTCGCGGGCATCCGCTCGATCTCTCTGCCCGTCGACATCACCAACTACGTGATGCTCGAACTCGGTCAGCCGATCCACGCCTACGACCTCGAGAAGGTCGCGGGCGGCATCACGGTACGTCGTGCCGTCGTGGGCGAGACCCTGGTGACGCTCGATGATCAGACCCGCACGCTCGACACGGAAGACCTGCTGATCACCGATGCATCGGGCCCGATCGGCCTCGCCGGCGTCATGGGCGGCGCGTCGACCGAGGTCAGCGACTCCACCACCGATGTGCTGATCGAGGCGGCGAACTTCGATCCCGTCTCGATCAGCCGCACCGCACGCCGACACAAGCTGCCGAGTGAGGCGTCGAAGCGGTTCGCCCGCGGCGTCGACCCGCTTGTCGCGGCCCCGGCCGCGCAGCGCGTTGCCGACCTGCTCGTCGAGCACGCCGGCGGCACGATCGACTCACTCGGGTCCGAGTGGATCGAGGCCAAGCGTCCCGCCGAGATCGCCCTCCCCGAGGGGTACGTCGACAGCCTGATCGGCGTGGACTACTCCCTCGACGAGGTCACCGACTCGCTCAACGCCATCGGCTGCCAGATCCGTCTCGAGGGCGACGGCTGGATGGTCGAGCCGCCGAGCTGGCGCCCCGACCTCGTTGACGCCCCCTCGCTCGCCGAGGAGGTGGCGCGCATCGTTGGGTACGACCGCATCCCCGCCGCGCTTCCCGTCGCCCCGCCGGGCCGTGGCCTCACCCGCTCGCAGCGCGTGCGCCGCGCGATCGGCGCGTCGCTCGCCGCGGCGGGCCTCAGCGAGGTGCTGAACTACCCCTTCTCGACGGCCGAGCAGATTGCCATGATCGATGGCGAGGATGCGGCCACGATGCGGCTCGCGAACGCCCTCGACGCCGAGGCGGCTCATTTGCGCCGCAGCCTCATCCCCGCACTCGTCGCGACCGCGCACCGAAACCGCTCGCGCGGCCTGAGCGACCTGGCGATCTTCGAGATCGGTCGCGTCTTCCGTCCGGAGGCCGGAGCTTCCTACGGCGTCGACGCCGTGCCCTTCGGGTCGGCGCGCCCGAGCGATGACGTCCTGGCCGACCTGGACGCGAGCATCCCGCCGCAGCCGTGGCGCGTTGCCGCGCTCGTTGTGGGCGACCGACGCCCGCGCGGAATCGGACAGCCCGCCGAACCGGCCGGCATCGCCGACGTGATCGCGGCCGCCCGACTCGTGGCGAACGCCGCGGGAGTCGCGCTCGACGTGCGCCAGGGCAACCACGATGCGCTGCACCCCGGCCGGACCGCCGAACTGCTCGTCGGTGACCGCGTTGTGGGCCTCGCGGGCGAGTTGCTACCGCGCCTCGCGCTCGAGAACGACCTGCCCCGCCGCGTCGGCGTGCTCGAACTCGATCTCGACGCCCTCATCGAGCTGGGAGAGGGCGATCTGGTCGCCGAGAGCCTCTCGGCGTATCCGGCGGCGACGCAAGATCTGTCGCTCGTCGTCCCCGTCGACGTGCCCGCCGGAGACGTGCGTGCAGCAGTCATCGAGGGAGCGGGAGAGTTGCTCGAGGCGGCGACGCTCATCGACGACTACCGCGGAGACGGGCTCGAGGCCGGCACGAAGTCGATCACCCTCGCACTGCGCTTCCGGGCCGCCGACCGCACGCTGACCCAGGCCGAGGCGACCGAGGCGAAAATGGCGGGCCTCGCGGTCGCCGCCGAGCGATTCGGGGCGAGTCTGCGGGCCTAAGCTAGAGCAATGCCGTATTCCGTCGCGATCGCCGGTGCGAGCGGCTACGCCGGCGGTGAGGTGTTGCGCCTCATGGCGCGCCACCCCGAGCTGGAGGTGCGCACCGTCACCGCGCACTCCAACGCCGGGGCCGCACTCATCGACGTGCACCCGCACCTGCGCTCGCTCGCTCATCTCACATTCGTCGAAACGACGGCCGAGAACCTGCGCGGCCACGACATCGTCGTGCTGGCGCTGCCGCACGGCACCTCCGGCGCCATCGCCGCTGAGCTCGAGATGGACGTGCTCGTTCTCGACTGCGGCGCCGACCACCGCTTGACGAGCGCCGACGACTGGGCACGCTTCTACGGCGGCGAGTATCACGGATCGTGGGCGTACGGCCTCCCCGAGTTGCCGCACGCCGACAGCTCGCGGCACGGTGACGCCCTCGCGGGCGCGCGGCGTATCGCGGTGCCGGGGTGCAACGTGACGGCCGTGTCGCTGGGACTCGCCCCGGGCATCCATGCGGGCCTGCTCGTCGAGGTCGATCTGACGGCCGCCCTCGCGGTGGGGCCGTCGGGCGCCGGTCGCGCGCTGAAGACGAACCTGCTCGCCAGCGAGCTGCTCGGCTCGGCCCAGCCGTACGCGGTCGGGGGAGTGCACCGTCACATTCCCGAGATTCTGCAGAATCTGCGGCTCGCGGGCGCGACCGCGCCGACGCTGTCGTTCACGCCCGTGCTCGTGCCGATGGCGCGCGGCATTCTCGCGACCATCACGGCGCGCGTCGCAGACGGTGTCACGGTGGAGCAGCTGCACGAGGCGTACACCGCCCACTACGCGGACGAGCCGTTCGTACACGTGCTGCCCGCGGGACGCTACCCGTCGACAGCGGAGACGGTCGGCGCGAACACCGCGCTCGTCGGGGTGGGTCTTGACGCCGCCGCCGGCCGCGCCGTGATCATCGTCGCCCTCGACAATCTCGTGAAGGGCACTGCCGGAGCTGCCGTGCAGTCGCTCAATCTCGCCCTGGGCCTCGAGGAAACGACGGGGCTTCCCATCGACGGAGTGGCCCCGTGACCGTCACCACGCCGGCCGGGTTCACCGCCGCCGGGGTTGCCTGCGGGCTCAAGAGTTCTGGCGCGCTCGACCTCGCCCTCGTCGTCAACACCGGCCCGCGCGACGCCGCCGCGGCCGTTTTCACCTCCAACCGTGCGCAGGCGAACCCGATCATCTGGTCGCGTCAGGCGATCGGGGATGGCCGGGCCCGCGCGATCGTGCTGAACTCCGGGGGCGCGAACTGTTTCACGGGCCACCAGGGCTTCCAGACGACCCACGCGACGGCCGAGGCGGTCGCCGAGCACCTGCAGCTGGGCGCGGGGGAGGTGCTCGTCTGCTCGACGGGCCTCATCGGCGAGCAGCTTGATCGCGACCGCCTCCTCACGGGAGTCGCGGCCGCCGTGGACGCGCTCGCCACCGACGGCGGTCGGGATGCTGCGCGCGCCATCATGACGACCGACTCGGTTCCGAAGACGGCCGAGTATCGCGACGCGGCCGGGTGGGCGATCGGCGGCATCGCGAAGGGCGCGGGCATGCTCGCTCCGGGGCTCGCGACCATGCTCGTCGTGATCACGACCGACGCGGACCTCGATTCGGCCTCGCTCGACCGCAGCCTGCGCGCCGCCACACGGGTGACCTTCGACCGACTCGACTCCGACGGCTGCATGTCGACGAACGACCAGGTCACGCTCATGGCGAGCGGAGCGTCCGGTGTTGCCACCGACGAGCAGGACTTCACGGCGGCGCTCACCGAGGTGTGCATGCAGCTCGCGCTGCAGCTGCAGTCGGACGCCGAGGGCGCAAGTCACGACATCCACATTCGGGTGACCGGTGCCGCCAGCGACGACGACGCGGTCGAGGTCGGCCGCTCGGTGGCCCGCAACAACCTGTTTAAGGCGGCCGTGTTCGGCAACGACCCCAACTGGGGGCGTGTTCTCGCCGCGATCGGCACGACGAGCGCCGAGTTCGACCCGTACGACGTCGACGTGACGATGAACGGCGTGCGGGTGTGCACGGCGGGGGGCCCCGACCGGCCGCGCGACGAGGTCGACCTGACCCCGCGCATCCTGTACCTCGACATCGATTTGAAGGTCGGCGCACACGAGGCGCTGATCCTCACCAACGACCTGACCCACGACTACGTCCACGAGAACAGCGCGTATTCCAGCTGATGTCGACCCTTCACGAATCCTCCGACTTCGCCCTCGCCAGTGAGAAGGCCGAGACCCTCATCGAGTCTCTGCCGTGGCTCAGGCGCTTCCGCGACCGCATCATCGTCGTGAAGTTCGGCGGCAACGCCATGGTCAGCCCCGAGCTTCAGGCGGCGTTCGCCGCCGACATGGTGTACTTGCGCACGGTCGGCCTCAAGCCGGTCGTCGTGCACGGGGGTGGGCCGCAGATCTCGGCCATGCTGAACAAGTTCGGCATCGAAAGCGAGTTCCGCGGCGGCTACCGTGTGACGAACACCGAAGCGATCGACGTCGTGCGCATGGTGCTCGCCGGTCAGATCAGCCGCGAACTGGTCGGGCTCATCAACCAGAGCGGCGCCGGTCTCGCAGCAGCCGTCAGCGGCGAGGACGCGGGACTGTTTCAGGGCCGTCGCCGCGGCGTCGTCGTCGACGGCGAGGAGGTCGACCTCGGTCACGTCGGCGACATCGTGCACGTTGACCCGTCGGTCGTGTTCGCCCACCTCGACGCCGGGCGCATCCCGGTCGTCTCGTCGCTCGCCCCCGACATGGACCACCCCGGCCACAGCCTCAACGTGAACGCCGACGCGGCCGCCGCCGCCCTCGCGGTTGCCCTGCAGGCGGAAAAGCTCGTCGTCCTGACCGACGTGCCGGGCCTCTACAGCGACTGGCCGAACCGCGATTCCCTCGTCTCGAGCATCTCGGCGACAGAGCTGCGCGAGCTGCTGCCGAAGCTCGAGTCCGGCATGATCCCGAAGATGACCGCCTGCCTCGATGCCGTCGACGGGGGAGTCAGCCGAGCCGCGATCATCGACGGCCGCCAGCCGCACTCGATCCTGCTCGAAATCTTCACCACGCACGGCATCGGAACCGAGGTGGTGCCCGCGTGAGCCCGCTCCTTCCCGACACCACCCCCGAATCGGATGCTCTCCGCGAGCGATTCGCGCGCGTTGCGATGCGCTCGGCACCCACCCCGCAGGCCGTGTTTGCTCGCGGCGAGGGGGCGTACGTCTGGGACGTCGACGGGCGGCGCTTTCTCGACTTCCTCGCCGGGATCGCGGTCAACGCGCTCGGCCACGCGCATCCCGCCCTCGTGGCGGCGGTTGCCGACCAGGCGGCGCGCCTCATTCACGTGTCGAACTATGTGACGACACCGCAGGGCATCGACTTCGCCGAGCGACTCGTTCGCCTGACGGGTGCCGGGCCGACCGGCCGTGTCTACCCGGCCAACTCGGGGGCCGAGGCGATCGAGGCCGCCGTGAAGCTCGCCCGCCGCACGGGTCGCCCGCGCATCCTGGCGTTCGAGAACGGCTTCCACGGGCGCACGATGGGCGCCCTCGCGGTGACGGGGAAGCCCACCCTGCGCGAGCCGTTCGAGCCAATGCTGCCGGGCGTCGACCACCTGCCGACCGACCTTGCGGCCCTCGAGGCGGCGATGGGCGACGACGTGGCCGCCGTACTGCTCGAGCCGATCAAGGGTGAGGCGGGCGTCGTTCCGCTGCCCGAGGGGTTCCTGACCGCCGCGCGTGAGCTCACCCGGCAGCACGGGGCGCTGCTCATCGCCGACGAGATCCAGACCGGCGCGGGCCGCACCGGCGACTGGTTCGCCGTACAGCACGAGGGGGTCACGCCCGACGCGTGGGTGCTCGCGAAGGGTATCGGCGGGGGAGTGCCGGTCGGCGCCCTCGTCACGACCGGTGCCGCGAGCGACCTGTTCACGCTGGGTCAGCACGGCTCCACGTTCGGCGGCAACCCGCTCGCCACCGGCGCCGCCTCCGCGGTCTTGGCCGAGATCGAGCGCGCTGATCTGGTGGGCAACGCCCGCCGACGCGGCGCCGAACTGCGCGAGGCGATCCTCGGCCTCGACGCGCCGCTCGTCACGGAGGTGCGTGGCCGCGGCCTGCTGCTCGGCGTGGGGCTCGCCGCCGAGGTGGCGCCGCGCGTCGTCGACGAGGCGATGCGTCGTGGCCTCATCGTGAATGCACCGAATGCCACGACCATCCGCCTCGCCCCGCCGCTCATCATCGGCGACGCCGAGATCGCAGAATTCATCACCCTGTTCGCCGACTCCCTGAAGGCCGCCGCATGACCGCCGCCCCCGCTACCCGCCACTTCCTGCGCGACGACGACATCACGCCCGCCGAGCAGCGCGAGATCCTCGATCTCGCCGAGCGGCTGAAGACCGACCGCTCCCAGGTGCGCCCGCTGGAGGGCCCGCAGACGGTTGCGGTCATCTTCGACAAGTCGTCGACCCGCACCCGCGTGAGCTTCGCGGTCGGCATCGCCGACCTGGGCGGTCAGCCGCTCATCATCTCGACGGCCTCCAGCCAGCTCGGCGGCAAGGAGACGCCGTCGGACACGGCGCGGGTGCTCGAGCGCATGGTGTCGGCGATCGTCTGGCGCACGTACGGTCAGGCGGGCCTGGAGGACATGGCCGCGGGCACCACGGTGCCCGTCATCAACGCGCTGAGCGACGACTTCCACCCCTGCCAGCTGCTCGCCGACCTGTTGACGATCCGCGAGCACAAGGGATCCCTGGAGGGCCTCACCGTCGCGTTCATCGGTGACGGCGCCGACAACATGGTGCACTCGTACTTGCTGGCGGGGGCGACGGCGGGCATGCACGTGCGCGTCGGCTGCCCCGCCGAATACAGTCCGAAGGATGCGGTCATCGCCGACGCCGATCGCATCGCCGCCGAGACGGGCGGCTCGATCACGATCTTCACCGACCCGCTCGAGGCGGTGGCCGGCGCCGACGTGGTCGTGACCGACACCTGGGTGTCGATGGGCAAGGAGGAGGAGAAGGCGGCACGCGTCGCCACGCTCGCCCGCTACCGCGTCGACGATGAGATGATGTCGCTCGCGAAGCCGGACGCGATCTTCCTGCACTGCCTACCCGCCGACCGCGGTTACGAGGTGACCGCCGAGGTGATCGACGGCCCGCAGAGCGTCATCTGGGACGAGAGCGAGAACCGCCTGCACGCCCAGAAGGCCCTACTCGTGTGGTTGCTCGAACGCTCCACCGGCGGCTCGGGGGCGGGCTCATGAGCGGCGCCACCAACGAGGGCGCGCTGTGGGGCGCGCGCTTCAGCGGCGGCCCCTCGCCCGAACTGCAGCGACTCAGCCGCTCGACCCACTTCGACTGGCAGCTGGCGCCCTACGACCTCGCCGGCTCACGGGCGCACGCAGCGGCGCTCGCCGCGGCCGGCTACCTCACCGACGACGAATTGACGCGGATGCTCGCCGCCCTTGACGCCGTCGAGGCGCGGTTCGTCGACGGCACGCTCACGCCCCGTCCCGAGGATGAGGACGTGCACGGTGCGCTCGAGGCCGCGCTCGTGGCGGAGGCGGGTGCGGAGCTCGGCGGCAAACTGCGCGCGGGCCGCAGCCGCAACGATCAGATCGCCACGCTGATTCGCCTCTACCTGCGCGACCACGGCCGCACGATCGCCGGCGAGGTGCACGCGCTGATCGGTGCACTCGTCGCGCAGGCCGACGCGCACCCGGCCGCGGTGATGCCCGGCCGCACGCACCTCCAGCACGCCCAGCCGGTTCTGCTCGCGCACCATCTGCTGGCCCACGCGTGGCCGCTCGTGCGCGACCTCGAGCGTCTGCGCGATTGGGAGGTTCGCGCCGACCGCTCGCCCTATGGCGCGGGTGCCCTCGCCGGCAGCTCGCTCGGCCTCGACCCGGCCCTGGTGGCCGCGCAGTTGGGGTTTGCGGGCCCGACCGAGAACTCGATCGATGCCACCAGTGCGCGCGACCTGATCGCCGAGTTTGCCTACGTCGCTGCGCAGATCGGGGTCGACCTGTCGCGCCTGGCCGAAGAGATCATCCTCTGGAACACGCGCGAATTCGGCTTCGTGACGCTGGACGATGGCTACTCGACGGGCTCGTCGATCATGCCGCAGAAGAAGAACCCCGACATTGCTGAGCTCGCCCGCGGCAAGACGGGCCGCCTCATCGGCAGTCTCACCGCGCTGCTGACGACCCTCAAGGGGCTTCCGCTGGCCTACAACCGCGACCTCCAGGAGGACAAGGAGCCCGTCTTCGACGCGGTCGAGACGCTGGAGGTGTTCCTCCCCGCCTTCACGGGCATGGTCGCGACGTTGCGCTTCGACACCGCACGGATGGCCGAGCTCGCTCCACAGGGCTTTTCGCTCGCGACCGACGTCGCCGATTGGCTGGTGCGCCAGGGCGTGCCGTTCCGCGAGGCGCACGAGATCTCGGGCGCGCTCGTCGCGCACTGCGAGCGCGCGGGCATCGACCTGGATGAGCCGAGCGACGACGACTACGCCGCGATCGACCCACGGCTGACGGGTGCCGTGCGCGGGGTGCTGACGGTGGAAGGGTCGATCGCGTCACGCTCGGGCGCGGGAGGCACCGCCCCGGTCGCCGTCGCACGGCAGCGCGCCCTCCTCGACGAGCGCCTCGCCGCTCTGCGCGTCGCGCACGACTGAGCGCTCGCGGTGACCCCGTCCGGCGTGTCGCGCGGTGCGTCACCGGCCGCCGCGATGCTGGCCGGCGACGCCGTCTCGGTCGCCCCACTCCTGCTGGGGGCTGTGCTGCACGGTCGGGGAGTGAGCGTCCGCCTGACCGAGGTCGAGGCCTATCTCGGCGTCGGTGAGGATCCGGGGTCGCACGCGTTCCGCGGCCCGACGCCCCTCACGGCACCCATGTTTGCCGCCCCCGGCACGCTGTACGTCTACCTCAGCTACGGCATGCACCGGTGCCTGAACCTCGTGACGGGCGAGGCGGGCACCGCCTCGGCCGTTTTGGTTCGGGCGGGCGAGGTCGTTGCCGGCATCGACGAGGCACGCGCCCGCGCCCTGGCGGGCCGCCGCCCGGGCACCGACGGTGCGCAGCCGCGGGTGGCCGACCGCGATCTGGCGCGCGGTCCGGCACGTCTGGCGCGCGCTCTCGGCGTCTCGCTCGACGATGACGGCCGGATGCTCGGTGACGGCGCCGTCGACCTCGCCCCGTCTTCGGGCCCCGCCCCCGCGATTGCGACGGGCCCGCGCGTCGGCGTCGCGCATCCCGGGGGAGGGGACGCGTACCCGTGGCGCTTCTGGATTCCCGGCGACCCGACGGTGTCGGCCTATAGGCCGGGGCGCGGGGTTACGCGAGCGCGATGAGCGCGGCGGTCGCGCCCGCCCACAACAGGCTCGCGAGTGTGCCGATGATGAACCGCTCGGTGACGTGGTGACCGGCGTCGAGGTCGCGGAAGCGGCCGACGCTCTTGACGGCAACGAGCACGGCGAGGATCTCCCAGCGGGCGAGCAGCACGGCCGCGACGACGGCGGCGCGCTCGAGGTAGCCGATGGTCGCGCCACCGCGCAGCACCTCGGCGGCGTCGTCTGCGGTGGGGCTGGCGTCGCGAGGCGCCGCGTCCGCCGAGTCGTCGGTCGTCGCAGCGTGGGCCGTCCGTTGCCGCCGGTCGGCGAGCCGCAACACGCCGCGCACGACGGGCGCGCCGCCGGCGATCGCGAGCGCGATGATCAGCAGTTGCGTGACCAGGCCGCCGATCCCGACCGGCTGGACGGGCGTGACGCTGACGATGACCAGCCCGATCGCGACGAGCCCCACGGCGGGGAGCGCGTAGTGGTCTTTGCGTTGCACTCCGCCGACGACGGCGAGGGCGAGCACGACGGCGACGGCGGCCGACAGGGCGAGCCAACCGGCGAAGACGATCCAGGCTGCGGCGAACATGCCCGTCACCCTACTGTCGAATGCTCGGCATCGGCGGAGTCCATCAACCGTGCGATCGCCCGGCGGGCCTCCGCGTCGATGGCGAGCGCGGCTGCCCGGGCGCGCTTGCTCACGGCCTGCGGCGTGATGCCGAGCCGCTCGGCGGCCGCCGCCTGCGTCAGCCCCTGCTCGAGCAGGTCGTACAGTTCCCAACTCTGCGCGCTCCACCGGGCGCGCCCCGCGAGCAGCAGGGCGATGAGAGCATCCACGTCGTCTGCGGCGTCGGCGGCCGTGTCGGCCCCGGCCGCCGCGAAGTGGATGCTCGTGCGTGCCGCCTTCTGCACGGCCCGCCGCCCCGCGATGAACGCGGGGCCGCTCGCTTCGCGAATGCTCGCCGGCAGCTCGCCCGCGACGTCGCCGATGCCGAGCCCGGCGCGAAAGTGCTTACCGCGCAGGCACTCGAGCACGATGTCGAGTGCGGCTGCCGGGTCGGCGGTGAGTGCCTGCAGTTCGTCACCGGCGGTGCGTTCCGCGGGCAGGGCGAGGCGGTCGCCGGCGCGGGCGTCGAGGCGGTGGAGGAGGTCGGCGACCCGGTCTCGGTCGGTGCGGCTGCCGATCTGGTCGGCGATCACGACGAACATGCATCAAGCCTAGAGGGGTGATATTGCCAACATCAACCCTCTGTCATTGATTCACCGGGCCGGGGGACCGACCGCGATAGCCTGTCGCGGTGACCGACGCGCTCGAATCGCTGACTCTGCCCCGCCTCGACAGCTCCTTCGATTCCCTGTGGGATGAGCTGATCTGGCGCGGCCTCGTGCACGTGTCAACCGACCCTGAGGCGCTTCGAGAGGCGCTCGATGGGGAGCCCATCACCTACTACTGCGGATTCGACCCCACGGCGCCGAGTCTTCACCTCGGGAACCTCGTGCAGCTGCTGCTGATGCGGCGACTGCAGTTGGCTGGTCACCGGCCGCTGGCGCTGGTGGGCGGCTCCACCGGACTCATTGGCGATCCCCGTCCCACCGCCGAGCGCCAGCTCAACGACCGCGAGACGGTCGCCGAGTGGGTCGGCTATCTCCAGCAGCAGGTGAGTCGCTTTCTGTCGGCCGACGGCGACAACGCCGTGACCCTCGTCAACAATCTCGACTGGACGGCGGGGCTCTCCGCCATCGACTTCCTGCGCGATATCGGCAAGTACTTCCGTGTGGGCACGATGCTGAAGAAGGACGCGGTCGCCGCGCGCTTGAATTCCGATGCCGGCATCTCGTACACGGAGTTCAGCTACCAGATTCTGCAGGGCTACGACTTCCTCGAGTTGCACCGCCAGCACGGCTGCATCCTGCAAACCGGCGGCAGCGATCAGTGGGGCAATCTGACGAGCGGCACTGACCTGGTGCACAAGGCGCTCGGCGTGAGCGTGCACGCGATCGGCACGCCCCTGATCACGAACAGCGACGGCACGAAGTTCGGCAAGAGCGAGGGCAACGCGATCTGGCTCGACGCCGCGATGTGTTCCCCGTACGCGATGTACCAGTTCTGGCTCAACACCGACGACGCCGACGTGATCGACCGGTTGAAGGTCTTCACGTTCCTCGATCGCGCCGAGATCGAGCGCTACGAGACGCTGGTCGCCGAGGAGCCGTTCCGACGCGCCGCGCAACGCCGGCTGGCGTTCGAGGTCACGGGATTCGTGCACGGTGAGGATGCGGTGCGTGCAGCGGTCGCCGCCTCGGCGGCGCTGTTCGGCCAGGGAGATCTCGCGAGCCTGGATGCAGCCACGCTGCGCGCGGCTGTCGCGGAGCTGCCCGGGGCGGAGGTGTCGGCCGACACGACGGTCGTCGCCGCCCTCGTCGAGAGCGGTCTCTGCTCGAGCGCCTCGGACGCCCGTCGTGCCATCGCTCAGGGTGGGGTCTCCGTCAACAACGTGAGGGTGGATGCGGAGGACGCGCATCTTGGGGACGCCGCGCTCGCCGGCGGGGTCGCCGTTCTCCGGCGGGGCAAGAAGACCCTCGCGGGCCTGCGCTTCACCGGCTCGTAACCGGGTCGCGGCGCACCGCTGTCCCGCCTGTTTGCAGGGAAGAGTGGCGCGACACGCCCGGGATGTGGCGGTGATTTGCCCGGCACCCCAAACGCCCGTAATGTTTTCTCTTGTCAGCCCGACGGAGCGGCGAGAGCGAGAAGCTCGAAGCCAGCTACCGGGCCGAATCCTCCAAGACAGAGCAGCCCTTGCGGGTGCGCTCATCGCCAAGTAGGATTCCAACTCCCCCCGCAGGATCGACACTGCACTCGGAACTCCAGATGACTGGAAGCCCGAACTTGCAGAGAGTCTCCCGGGTGGGTACATTAGGAAAGTTGCCCTGACAGGGCGGCCGAGAGGCCGACCATCAGGAGCGTCCGATCCTTGAGAACTCAACAGCGTGCACTAAGTCAATGCCAAACAAC